>Ga0209671_1007865_pt1 | contig 11115 bp, 7 predicted proteins | sample WorMetHERISLAND2_2_FD_187401 | JGI IMG/M metagenome (GOLD analysis project Ga0209671, IMG submission 187401) | Marine gutless worms symbiont microbial communities from Max Planck institute for Marine Microbiology, Germany - Olavius geniculatus... | ecosystem: Host-associated > Annelida >...
CGTCGCCATGTTAAATTTCATTTTTGTTCGATTTTATGGTAGAACGTCAAACTTAGCTCGCATATGAAATTTCGTGCAAGTACGTGCAATAGCAACTAAGTTATGAGCGATAAACGGAATTCAAAATGGCGACCGCCGCCATCTTAAATTTATTATTTTTGTCCATTTTTACTTCTGGTAGCAGCCGACGATATAACTGCAAAATTTCATTAATCTATGTCAATCGGCGGCCGACTTATTGCCGTTTGTGCAAAAATCCAAGATGGCGGTGGCCGCCATCTTGAATTTTATTTTTGTTCAATATTTTTGCACGCATGTATGTAGGACCTCAAACTTAATGCAATTGCCAAATTTCGTGCAAATATGTACAATAGTGAACGAGTTATGAGCGATAGATGAAAGTCAAAATGGCGGCCACCGCCATCTTGAATATGTTATTTTTGTCCATTTTGGTCAAATGGTCTATTTCCGGCGGCAGCCGTCTACATTACTGCAAAATTTTATTCATCTACGTCAATCGGCGGCTGAGTTATTGCTGTTTGTGCAAAAATCCAAGACGGCAGCCATCGCCATCTTGGATTTTATTTTTGTTCAATATTTTGTCATGCGTGTATGTAGGACCTCAAACGTAATATACATGCCAAATTTCATGCAAATATGTGCATTGCAAGTTATGAGCGATAAATTAAGTTCAAAATGGTGGCCGCCGCCATCTTGAATTTATTATTTTTGTTCAGTTTGGTCAAACGTCCCATTAACAGTAGCAGCCGTCTAAGCTGCTGCAAAATTTCACTCATTTACGTCAATCGGCGGCCGACTTATTGCCGTTTGTGCAAAAATCAAAGATGGCGGCCACCGCCATATTGGATTTTACTTTTGTTTAATATTTTGGCATACCTGCATGTAGGACCTCCAGCGTAATACACATGCCAAATTGAGCGATAGATGAAAGTCAAAATGGCGGCCACCGCCATCTTGAATATATTATTTTTGTCCATTTTGGTCAAATGGTCTATTTCCAGTGGCAGCCGTCTACATTACTGCAAAATTTCATTCATCTACGTCAATCGGCGGCTGAGTTATTGCTGTTTGTGCAAAAATCAAACATAGCGGCCGCCGACATCTTGGATTTTATTTTTGTTCAATATTTTGGCATTCTTGTTATGTAAGACCTTCAACGTAATATACATGCCAAATTTCGTGCAAATAAGTAAACAACAGTAAACGATTATGAGCGATAGATGAAATTCAAAATGGCGGGCGCCGCCATCTTGAATTTATCGTTTTTGTCCATTTTTGTCAAATGGTCTATTTCTGGTGGCAGCCGTCTACATTAATGCAAAATTTTATCCACCTAGGTCAATCGGCGGCTGAGTTATCGTTGTCTGTACAAAAATCCAAGATAGTGGCCGCCGCCATCTTGAATTATAATTTTGTAATGCTGGACCACCCACGAAATCCATTTGTGCACCTGAAATTCCCCCTTTGATCGACTGCGTACTTTTCAAGATATTGCGATTCAAAAATTTCACAAATTTGGCTTAAAATGCCCATTCAGGCCCCTAAAAATCATGTTTTTGGGGGTGTTTTGACCCCCAAACACTATTTTTATCATCGAGACCCTCAAAAGGCCCTACCTTACGTGGAAACATGCGTTTTGAGCCATAAACAGTCATGATCGGTCTTCTGGTGTGACCTGTAGGCGTGAGCAAGAATACAAAAAAGGATAGAACACAAAAAGTAACGGAAAATGCCCTCCTTATGCAGACCCCCTTTCCGTCGTTCCACATCAACCAAATTTTGCATGTGGGGTCGTATCCCGGATATCTTTCTTGGTTTCAAGTTTCATTAAGATCGGTTGAAAAATGTGGGAGCTGTGGGGGGGGTCGAAATTTCGACCTTCCCATTGACTTGGCACATCGCTTATACAACAGCTTGTTGCTATCGCACAAGCCATGATACCATCACAAATCGTTGAACTTATCTTAACTATTTTGATAGGACGTAAAGAAAAACACATGCTAGTGACTTAACATCAGCTGAATTATTACAGAAAATTCAGTTGTTGAATTTTAACGATTAATGGCAATCAGGCATTAACTCAATACAAGATAATGAAAACCTTTGACTTCTATCCTACAGTTAGCACTTTTTACAAGTTTTCATTCAGTTTCACAACAGAAGTCTGCCATCAATATAGTGAACTGGCTAAACTCTTCACGCAACATTTATTCAGGAAATGGACTGAAATCAGAAGACCACGCCTGTTGTTAGTCTCAGTACAGCTGTATGAAAAATGCCATAATAAAATCTTGCTACAAGGCAAATTAAACAAAAAAACCTTTGTTGTTAGAGATCTCTAACACATATTCTTGCATATGCCGAAATACAAGATATCGACAGAATATCTTCTATTCCTAAATGTGCAAGAATACATACAAGAGATCATCATGATACCAACAAATCAGTATGAGAATGTAGCAAAGAAATCTTACAACAACCTGAAAAAACAATCAAGTTTATTTTCTGCCAGGTGACACTAACATCACGAATAAGTAGGAAATATTTCTCAAAAGATGCTGGTTGCTTTTTGCTGTTTGTTATCAGTGACACAAATTATTAATATACAAATACTTCAAAATTATGAACAAAAGAATACATGACAGTGATTCCACTAAAGGCAAAACTTAGGATAAGATCACAAAAAACTAAAGAAAACACAAAATCAATAAACACCAAAACACGACAGTGGTGAACAAAAACTCCAAGCACAACCGATAATGAAATTACTAGTGACCCCAAGATACATGACTGCAATAATGTAATGATACAAATATTTCGCTTCTGCAGACATACACTTTTAAGCATCGTTATAAACAACATCAGCATCACTGATACAATGAATGAACATAAAATTAAGCATAGCATAAATTAAGTCAAAGGCTAATAATGTAAGTCCTGTAATGCCATAGGCTTTAAGCATTTTAAAAAAGTCTGCATATGAACAAAGAAAATGCAACAGTTGTAGTAAAAGGAGACTATTAATAAATGATAAGCATACTTATTTGGTAACAATAAACGTTTTTTCTTGTCCAATCTGTCACAACCTTACCCTCATTTGTTCTGAAACACACACTGCAAGACTGCATTCTTTTATATCTGTCCAGTCGACACTGAATCCCCAAAATTGTGACCAATTTCACTTTCATGTTTGCTAATAAACAGGCGAATGGTTATATAAAAAAGAAAAGAAAGTAAGATTGTTTTAGCACATCACTGTTTACTGGCTGAAAATCATTTGATTTGCAGTTGACTGTATTGTTCATCTCATGCACAAGTCAACTGCTCAATACTGGCTTTTGAAAATTATGGACTGGACTAATTACAAGAAATTAAAAACAAATGAAGAGTTTCACAAGTTTCATACATGCTGATCACAACTCTCCAACTACAAAATTTAAACAGATAACCAAAACTAATGTACGGGGTAGGCCAAAAAACTGGACCTGTTTGAACATTGATAACTTTGCGATGGTTACCAATAGAAAGGCATGTGATATGTCAAAAGTTTAGAATGCTGTAGAAAATAAGGGCCAAACTTGCATAGATCATTTAAATATTTTTGGCCTAATTTGTATAAATCTTCATTATCCCTGAAATTCTGTCAAATCTGACTGTAACGCACAGATTTAACATGGATATTTGAGCTTGTATAACTTAGCGATGTTCACTGATGGAAAGGCATATAATATGTCAAAAGTTTTGGAACTGTGTACAGAAGAAGCATAGAACTTGCATGTCTGTGCATTTCAATATTCTTTGCCTGATTTGCACAAAACTGCACCACCCCTAAAATCATGCTACATTGACAGTAACACATAGATTTGAGTCGATTTTCATTCAGCATACACAGTGAAATAAGAAAATCATTAACAAATGTGTTTAGTTTAGATGAAATTCGACGTGGGCAGTTGAGCAACTTTTGCATTCATATCCACCATCAGTCTTTTGGCCGCTGATCGATCGTTGGAGTCAATGTGTCCAGAATCAGCTGAACCCAGCATTTGATTAGTGTGCATTTTAACAGGTCAGTGCCTGAAATGCTGTGACTGTGCCATCTGATGCAATGCCCCCACACTGAATACACACTGAGAGAAGACTCTTTGGCAGCAGGGTTTTGAGTTTATGAACTCGGGCACATGGGTGTGCAGGCAAATGCATAATTTCAGGGGTAATGAAAATTTACGCAAATTAAGCAAAGAATATTTAAATGATCTGCTATGCAATTTTGGCTTTTCTCTACAACATTCTGAAACTTTTGACATATCACACGACTTTTTTACTGGTAACCGTCGCAAAGTTATCAACGTTCAAACAGGTCCAATTTTTTGGACCACCCTGTAATTACTAAGATAAATATCTGATAGAAAAGAAGAAATCAACTATCACAAGCATCTCATCAATGTTCAATACTTAGTCCTCAACAACACAAAATGCAAAAGCAATGACTGCAAAAGCAATGACTGCAAAAATTTGTTAGTCAAAGAGATTGATTTCAAAGTGGCACACATTGTTGTTGTTCTAAACAATATTACTCTTTGTTATCAATCATGCAACAGTTTTTTAAACACTGCATTTGCTAAGAATAGTGAATTCCAACATCACTTATAACACGTCACTCATGCCATACATTATGCAAAACAAAGTGGAAAATTACATAATTGACTCAACTAATTAAGCTCAGCACCTTCTACTGCAAATCTCGTGCTCAACCAAAATGCTCCAGTAGAAAAAGGCCTACTTGAGCATTGATATACCTACTATTGCTTAGTCATTGTTTGTTTAACAACCAGCCCATATATCCAGGATTACTTCACGTTTAAGCGTCTGTCCAAAAAGTGAAACATTGGGAATTGTAGTGGCTGTGACAGCTACCAGTGATATAACAATGAATATCTACAACAAGCACGAATAGTTGCAAGTAAGCTATACATTACCAAACAAACAACTTGCTGTGAACACTGAACATTCCAACAGCTTTAGCATTCTCCACAGTAATTAGACAAATTGAATACTTCTGTACACAGATATTAAAAATATTGTCACATCAAACTCCTTCCCTCAGACAAAAAATCACAAATACTTTTCATCACAAATTCCTGGTAATCACTGAAATGCCTTTGTGGGTGACTGGGTGTGGGCCTTTACAGATTTCACGTGCTAACAAGGTTTTTATCGATACTCGTTCTTCTTTCATTTTTAAGTTCCTTTTTTCCCATTTTTGATACATTTGTCAGACAAAGCACGTATTGCTGAGTCTGCAGCATGCATTACTACAAACAGAACACATGTATGATATTCCATAACCGATGGGCAATGGTTACAAGACTGCAAATGCTTGCATGTTGTTTAATGTCTACAAACAGAAAAAAAAATCAGAAGATGCAATGAAAATACACTGGATATCATGCTTGAAAGCTGTAATACTGCAACGCTGGGTTATTTAGTGTGGGATGCTCTGGTTGGGAGCAAATTACAAACATTCTGTTGCACTTCTGCAGGACTACTAGCACTAACTGTTTCTCCAGTGATCGATGTTTGCTCATCTGTTGGCTGACTTGTATACAGTTGTTGACTGCCACTGGTGAAAGCCGCCTCGCAACTACTGGATGAGTCGGTGCGGTCAGCTGTTTGGTGACGCCGCCTAAGTTCCATGGATGGCAGATCTACAGCTGAAAATGACGAAGACCCTCCATTATCTGCTACATCAGTCAATGCTGTATCGGTTATCTCATGGCTAGTTGACAACAATGACAAAACATGATGTCCTTTTGCGGTACCAACTGCACAGGAACCACAACCAACGTCTTCATCCGACGTCCACGCTGCTGTGTGGGCACTGGATGATGTGGCGGTAGCGGTGAGCTGAGTCAGTACAGATGAGTCTGTAACAAAGACGTCATCGTCGGACACTTGCAGCAAGCTACATGTAGCGAAATCAGCATGCTGTCCTTGTACTGTATGATTGACAGATGACAGCTGGTGACTCTGGCTGTTATCAGCATTGACAACACCCACATCTCGTGTCTCAGTGTCTGTGTGGCTAGTGGCAGCAGACTGGTCCGAGTCGTCAGTCGGTGGCTGTGCGTTGTTGTCTGTGCCGGTGTGGCCATTAGCTGCTGGCTGCTGGTCATGCTGATGTGCTGCCACCGCCGCATGCTGCTGCTGGCGTATTTGTTCAAGCAGCGCTGGCAATTCGCAGTGATGAAAGAAGAATATCATAGAATGCTGCACAACCAAACAACAGTAAATTATGATCATTCAGGACCTGTGACGTGCCCAATGAGAAGGCAAAATGCTTTCAAAACATGGGAACAAATTTGGTGCAGTACCACTCGTGATGCTGCTCATAATATGTATGCATGACAGACGTCAGTGCATACAGAACCAGTGCGAGATTCCCGACCTTAACCCTTTTGATACGAGACACAACTCCACTGCCAGCCTCATACAAAATATGTATATTGATATAGTCTAGAAAGGGTCAAATTCTACATAAAGTTAGTATTTACAACTGTATGAGTGAAAGAGACTGGTATTTTACAACATATTCATTCACAAAGCCATTACTGGACTATTTCAGCTAGCAGTAGCAGCAGTGAGTAGTAATAGCCAGTAGTATTGGTAGTAGCCAACAATAGCAGTGGACAGCAATAATAGGGGGCACTGGTAGTAGTAGTAGTAACAGCAGCAGCAACAACAAAAGCAGCAGCAGGAGCAGCAGTAGTAGTACTAGTAGTGGCCAGCAATAGTATTGGTCAGCGGTAGTAGTAGACGGGAGTAGTAGTAGTAGTAGCAGCCAGCAGTAGTGGCAGATAGGTGGACTAATATAGGCCTATGTACTATGAACAACATTTCTGCAGTTTCTGTCTCGCTTGATGAGCCATGTGTCCAAACATCTAAACCCTGTGAATGTGAAGTCAGGTCAAACTCAGAGTCACTATTCCTAATAATTTTTTTAACATCTTTTATGCTAAACAATCGTTCTAGTAGGAGTTCTGCTACATGTGTAACTACACATATTTTGTCCGCTGTTACTGCTGTCTTAGTAGGTTCAGTACATGCATGCTAGAAACTCAGCTGCTGCCTGCCCAGCCTCCACTAAAAAATAAACACAAACGATGGTGACACTTGGTGAATACATGTAAACCAACTTTTTAACCTAGGGACCTGCCAACGCACTTATCCCACAGCCTGACAGTGCCATGTATTGGCTATTGTACTGCTACATTGTATGTGGGTCCAATGCAGCACGACCGCAAGAGCAGTTAGAAAGTACGTGGCTCCCATGTAGCTCGTCTCAAAAGGGCTAACCAGTAACCCACAGAAAATAAGCAAAAATACTAAAAAAACTGTTACTATTAAATCTAATCATAAAGTTGAAATTCTTGTGATGACTAAATTCAAAATCTATGTTTTATCAATTGAAAACTTTTGAACAAACTTGCATATTGATGTGTAATCATAATGAACAGAATTAAACAAAAAAAATATTGAAAGATGCCACAGTGTTGAAAATAATAATTATACAAACAAAATGAAATATATTATACTGAAACTAACAAGCTGCGGTTGTTATCTGCACATTAAAAAATAACCTTGCAATAAAATCCACATAATTTACACTTCAAAAATGGTAACCATTATAAGCAAACAATAATTAACTGTATGAACTGCTATGTTACAATAATAAGGCAAATCAATGAACTCGTGAACACCAACCTGAATAAAAAGCCAAGATGTCATTAATGCAAGGCCACTGTACTGTCCATTGAAGCGGTAGTGGTAAGCATAGAAAGCAAAGTGATAAAGGTAAAAAAACCTGTGATAAAACACAACAGCAAAATGCATGAATTTCTCAATAATCATACAACAAAAGAAGCAGCTTGGTACAGCAGGCAGCAGTGGTTGCCGAAACGTCAACAAAAGCATTAATAAAAGGTTGTAATTTGATGAATTTATTGTAACTTATTAAGCTCAGTATAATACTTTAGCTTCACAATTCTCATGGCCCCAGCTGCCACAACATGTGCTACGACCTGTAATACACGACAACTTGCTTCTTAACAACTTAGACATCAGCAGGCAATCCTGTGGCAAAAAATTTTAGAGTCATAATCCAGTAAATAAAAAGATGGCAATTATAAAACCATAAGTTCACAAACTACTGCCTTTAGCCATATGCACATCAGAGACTTTCTAGCCACTATAAATACAGTAAGGAAGTCCTACTTGCTTACTTAATTACACATACAATACATGGTACCAGATAAGAGACCACCGTGTTATAAGTAATGTCTCAGCATAGTATCAACTAAGCCTAGGCGTAAAAAAATTCCTGTGCTTCAGGTTGCCACCTGGCAGCAATCAATAAAAAAAAATGTCCATAAATTCTTATTGGACACTCAAAAATATTGGCAGTTTTCATGGGTACTATTGTGTAATATTATACAGCAAAAAAAATAAAAATGAAATAATTATTTCCACCCGCAATCTCTGCTTTTACTCCAGACTGCAACTGTATGCACAGAAATTTTTCTAGACCTTACAGATGCAGTAACATTATGCACTGAGCCCAAACCAAACAGTTGTTGGACAGAAAATCTAAGCTAAACTGTTTCACAATCTGCAATTATTAAATAACATAAAAAAAGAGTTACTGAAATGCAACCTCATGACATGATACAGTGAAATTTGATACAGTACAGATGTGATGACCAAACTAGTACAGAAAAGAATATGTACATCATTAAACTGTGTGACAGCTACATACCGCAGCCAGTGTCTTCTACTGATGATCGTGCGACAACAGATAGCATCGTACTGATCAGCAATCCAGACCATCAAAATAATATAGAATGCAGTGGTCGTATCGTTGAAAAATTCCGACATAATCGCTTCCATTCCTTAAAACATTTACACGCACAATTACAATTAATTCTACATTAATGTCAATGAAAAAGTGAGCCTAAAAACTAATATTTATCAAAACATACATGCAACAAATACACCATCACATAAAATTCATGAAAATGTTTAACTGCAAGTTAACTTTATTTTGTACATAATATACTGTTGGGCTAATTATACAAGTAAAGATGCAAACATACCAACAAGAGCAAGGATGACGGTCAGTAAAGGAGCCGCAGGGAAAGCAATGTTACGGTTCATCTCCAGCATCTGCAGTAAGTCCACTACAAATGCAGCAGCACAAATGACATATACTGCACCTGATCAGAAAATAAACATTCTGAACTACAGTGTATTATGCATTACGGTGCACACTAATAGTAACATAACAGCAAATATTCATGGCATGGATTTTGTTTTGTACACACAAGCAATGAAATATCATGAAAAAGCAATTGGTGTTAACAATAACTACGATCATTCGGTGAACCAGTTTCATCGTAGGCCATGGTGCTCACAAAGCTTTCTTTCGACTATTACCTGGTAAAATTTCATTGCCTAAACGCATAAAAATCAGATATAATCACTAATAAAAAAAGCATGAAAAAGACCTTTCCTGCACGTGACAATGAGTCAGCTAACTGCATCAGCAGTTTCACAATTTCATTACAACTAACACTGCAAAACAACAATGCAATTCTATGACCTGGCAGCATAAGGATCAAACCAAGAACTCATTAATCAGTGACAAAAGTTCTACTGCAGAAAAATACAAAGTAGATCACATAGATTATGTGTTTGCAAATTGAAATATGACAGAACAATACTTGCCAATGAAGACAAAGATCTGGTGATGAGAATATCGTAACAGCATCGATATAGCCAAGGTCTACAACAACATAATGAGACACACAGCAATAAAACATTTGTTAGCTACAAAAAAACACATAAAATGGTATAATAATCCAAGCAGTGTAGTCATTTTTTCGCAGTTGAATATAACGACAACCTAGTTGTTCATTTGTTCATAAATTTAATTACTTAAATGATATCTCACAATATCAGTCCTGAATAAGTTTATAAGCTGCATTGAGATATACTCACAAACACTATCATGATGAAAGCTGCAGCAAGATATGATGACTTTGCCATCCACATGCTGACAAATCGATAATGTTCACCAGTGACGACATTCCGCAGGTAACCTGCCATGCACATTACAACTTATTTACCAATACTAGCAATTTCTGCTAGGCTTACCTGGTCACTATAAGTTAGGCAAAGATACCAAAAATCTCTCGTGGCAAATCTTAGCATGAGTTTGGTAGCATAATAGTTAGGATTATCAACCAGATGTGAATCTGATTCCCAATCGAACGGCTGTCAAGTGAGCTGAAGTGACAACTCTGGGCAAGCTGTCACCAAACGGTACAATCTGGTACCAGACAAAAGGTGGTGATGCTCTCTGCAGCTGGGAAAGTAAGCACTGCACTGGCCATGCATCACAAATTTAGTGGTCTATTGACCATGGGCTCAATGGAAACTGAAAAAGATGAGCATTGAGCCTACGCTTCAGGGGACATAGCACTTTATGAAATTTCTTGTATATATCAGACAATCCTCATGACATCAAATCAGCAGACTGCAGGAATTGCTATCAAACTGGTACATTGTTTTTACGCTTTACAGACTATTCATTCAACAACAACAACAAGTAACAAACAATCCGACTTTTGTGCTACCAAAATCGATTCAAAATCAGCTGTTAAACAATAGAAATATTCAATCATGTGCACGAAAAAATGCAAGTATAAATAATATTTTTATAAATAATATGTATATTAAAACATCAAATGGTACCTTTGTTGTCTTCTGCCTCAGCAAGCTGTTTAATAGAGGACATGAGCACATCATCATAGCCAAGGAACTCGTCTAGCAAAAACCGACTGAAACTGTCTCCGAAACATTCACTAGTCGCAGGGTCTACAGCACCATGTACAAGCTAGTCTAATGACCATGTGCCAGGACACTGGCTAAAACATACGTTGAGAAAAATGATGATAATATTGCCAAACAAGCAGTACGGTGGACATCACAAAATCAATAGGAAAGAAACTTAAGAGAAAAATATGTAGTATATAGCAA
>Ga0209671_1007866_pt1 | contig 11114 bp, 8 predicted proteins | sample WorMetHERISLAND2_2_FD_187401 | JGI IMG/M metagenome (GOLD analysis project Ga0209671, IMG submission 187401) | Marine gutless worms symbiont microbial communities from Max Planck institute for Marine Microbiology, Germany - Olavius geniculatus... | ecosystem: Host-associated > Annelida >...
ATTTCGTACTTGCGTTAACACCCCAATCTAGAGCCGCGTCACGTGCCAAAGTTTTGTCGGGCTACACCCCCCAACTCCGAAGTTATAAGCGCTCCTTTATTGCATTTTAAGGCAATTTTTGACCCCCCTTTGAAAAAAGTTGTAAGGGGGCCCCCGTCCCAGGTGGGGAGTGCGCTAGTAAGACTTGGTCATTCTCTAGCGCGTGTAAAAATTTGGGGGCGCAGCACCCCCTTGGGGCCGAAATATGGTCTTCTGAAAATTGCGCTTTAAGGGGGTACGATTTCACATTGAAATCTCCAAGGTCACTGGACCGAACTTCACCGTACTTGTTTCGCCTAACGCAGGAGGAATCGCCATACATGGAATGACTATGCGATTTTGAATATCTTCATCCATTTCGGAGATATTTGCCGCCGAACTTCGAAGTCGTCCGAAATCGGGCCAAACTTTGCATGTTTTTCACCCCTGAAATTTTTTTGGGGTGTGCCCCCAAAAATTTTGGACCAGCATTATAAAACTGGGCCCAGTACTGACCATCATGCAAAATTTCATGCCAATCGGCCCACGCATCTCAAAGATCTCACGAGTGAAAAAAACATCATGCGTAAAACATAAGTCCTTCTGAAAACTATCGTTTCGGGTGGACTAATAAGACTTTAATTATTAAACAACAGCATAAACAGCTTAAATTCTGAATTGACATAAATTTGGCAAAATATAGAAATGTTCGAAAGAAAACTTTATGCTAATCAGTCATGTAATACCAGCTTCCTCCTATCTTGTTCACTACAGCAACACCCAGTAAAGAAAAATTGTTTTAAGTAAGACAGCAGCAGCTGCCAAAACGTCAACGAATGCGCAAAGAATGATTATAATTTAATGATCTTTTGTAGATTATAATAAATATAAGTTATTGTTTCAAGAAGTGAGTTTATTTTACAAACTCTACAGCTAAGTAAGTAAGCAAAATGTAAATTTATACAGTGCATAATGTTAACTAACTGTAAATGAAGTCCTTACTAGTAAGTTAAATGGCAGACCTGTCAGGTTGTAGGCGCCAGGTGCGTGTGTGCAGCGAAGCATCACCATGCTTCTGGTGCAAGTGCTGTGGATGCTTCCTCTGCTGCTGCTCCTGCTGTATCTCCATCCAGCACGGTGGGAAGATTGCGTTAAAGCGTGGCTGAAGGTTTTCAAACTGTGTAAGACTGTGCAGAGTTGACAGCACGCTGGTTGTCAGTGGCCCATCAATCAGCAACAGCACTGACGATGATGATGCTGCAAGAAACACAATGTGAGTGAGTGAGTGAGAAGCTTCTTAATAGCACATCAGCAGTTTGGCCCACAAAAGGGCCACTTCATCCCATAACAATGCCAATAGTAACTGATTAAATAATTAAACCAGTAATCAGAATCAATGCTACGGTATCTAATTACAACAGAAAAAAAGCAAAGCCTGCAAATATTACAACCTTAGCAGGCCACTGAGTATTATTCATGCCTGTAAAAACTAGAAATCTGGGGCAAAGCCCAACGTGAGTCCGCCCGGCGCCCTAAGTCCGATTGGGGGAAATTAGGGAGGGGGGGTAAAAAGGCGGGGAGAATTTCCCCGACATCAGAGTCATGTGGCCCAAACTCAAATGCATTGGCATACGCCGAACGCGCACTGTCGACTTAGGGTAGGTCAACATTAGTGCTTATAACTTGGTTCGTGGTGGACGGAATTTCACAAATTTTTTTTTCAACGCCGTTTAGATTATGTCGTTATCTTCATTGGTTCCAGAGATATTTGCGCTCAAACTCGAAAGTTGTCGTAAATCGCACCGATTTTTAAACGTTTTTTGCCCTCCCAAATTTTAAGGGGGGGTGGTGCCCCCAAAATTTGTACTTGCGTTAACACCCCAACATAGAGACACGTCAAGTGCCAAAGTTTCTTCGAGCTACACCCCCTAACTCCGAAGTAATAAGCGTTAATTTATTACATTTTAAGCCAATTTTTGACTCCCCTTTAAAAAAAGTTGTAAGGGGGGGCCGCTGTCCCCGGTGGGGGGTGCACTAGAAAGACTCGGTCATTCTCTAGCGCGTGTAAAAATGTGGGGGCACAGCACCCCTATGGGCCAAAATATGGCCTTCCGAAAAATTTGATTTTAGTGGGTAAACATTAGCCGCGTAATCTCTGATGTTAGTGGACTGAAGTTCACACAATTTTTTTTATACATCGCGGAATTAATTGTATTTGATAACACCGTTTACCGCTTGTCGATATTCCTATGCAGTTCAGAGATATTTGCGCTCAAAGTCAAAAGTTGTTGTTAAACGTACTAAATTTTGCGCATTTTTTGCACTCCCAAATTTTAAGGGGGCAGTGCCCCCTAAAAGTTGTACCCGCGTCATCACCCCCATCTAGCAGCACGTCACGTGGCAAAGTCTCATGAAGCTACTCCCTTTGGCTCCAAAGATCCTTCGTCTAATACGCTACATTTTAAGGCAATTTTTGACTCCCCTTTGAAAAAGTTGTAAGGGGGGCCGCTGTCCCCGATGGGGGGTGCGCTAGTAAGACTTGGTCATTCTCTAGCATGTGTAAAAATTTGGGGGCGCAGCACCCCGTAGGGGCCGAAATATGTTCTTCCAAATAATGCGCTTTAGGCGGGTATGAGTTCACATCGAGATCTCCAAGGTCACTGGACCAAAGTTCACCGGACTTGTTTCGCCTAACACAGGAGGAATCGCTGTAGATAAAGTAAAAATCAGATTTTGAATATCTTCATTCGTTTCGGAGATATTCGCCGCTGAACTTTGAAGTCGTCCGAAATTGGGCCAAATTTTGCATGTTTTTGGCCCCTGAAATTTTTTTGGGGTGCGCCCACCAAAATTTTGGACCGGCATTATAAAATAGGACCTATTACTGACCATCGTGCAAAATTTCACGCTGGTCGGCCCACGCATCTCGAAGATCTCGCGTCGGAAGAAAAAAAACATCTGCAGTAAAACATAAGTCCTTCCCGGGCGGACTAATAAATCACAGCACACCTTTCTCAGAAACACTCAGACAAAGAATCGATGCAAAGAAACCTGTACATATAGGGTGGGCCAAAATAAACCGGATCTGTTTGAGCATTGATAACTCAGCGACGGTTACCCGTAGAAAGGTGTGTGATATGTCAAAAGTTTTAGAAGGTTATAGACAAAAAGGGCCAAAGTTGCACAGCAGATAATTTAAATATTCTTTGCTTAATTTGCATAAATCTTCATTACCCTTAAAATTAGGCACTTGCCTGCACTCCCATGTGTCAGAGTTCATTAACTCAAAAACTCACTGCCAAAAAGTCCAGATTTAAATTCTGTAAATTATTCAGTGTGGGGGCATTGCAACAGATAACATGGTCACAAAATTTCAGTAACTGACCTGCTAAAACGTGTGCTAATCGAATGCTGGGCTCAGCTGATCCTGAACACATTGGCTCAGTGATCGATCAGCTGGCTAAAAAGACTGATGATGGTTACAAATGCAAAAGCTGAGCAACTGCCTATGTCGAATTTCATCTAAACTCAAATATGTGTTAATGATTGTTGATATTTCACTGAATGCTGAATGAAAATCAACTTAAATTATGTATTACTGCCAATCTAGCATGACTTTCGGGGTGGGGCAGATTTGTGTAAATCAGGCAAAGAATATTTAAATGCTGAGACATGCAAGTTGTACACTTCTGTAGACAATTTCAAAACTTTTGGCATATTATGCGCCTTTCCATCAATAAACAGCGTTAGTTATACAAGCTCAAATATCCATGTTAAATCCATGTGTTACAGTCAAATTTGGCAGAATTTCAGGGGTGATGAATATTTCTGCAAATTAAGCAAAGAATATTTAAATGCTTCACTATGCTACCTGCTAACCAGTCTTTTATTACTAACTCATATCGTAACACTAAAATACCACAATCAATCCATTTGCCTATAACCACTACACTGCACAACACTAACAACCAGCAAAGATGTCTGCCCAGTGCTTGCATAATATGTTGCCATCCACACTGACCTCTTACATTACAAACCAAAAATTGGCACACTGGAAAACATCTACACTAATTTTGGTTTGACTAGTTGCTGTTGTTTTCTTCTGGCACTCAATCAAGGATCATACGCGACCAGATCGGTGAGGCCAGCATCCCTCAGGTAACTGAGTGCTAACTTGGGTTCACTGAACAGAAAAGTGATAGGATCATCCTCATCGAAATGGTGGCCGCGTGCATCTACCAATACCGGACATTCAATCATTAAGTGTACCAGCATCTACTCTGCCTGACCACATCGCTGACATGTGGCCGGTTCAGGCTGGTCTTGGTTTCTCGTTATTCTGTTGCGATACCATGCCAAACTCTGGTGTATGTCATCCTGTACAAAAACGTGAAAGCAGAGTCCTTTGTGAAGGTGTAGTCCTTTTCTTGATCTCTGTTCACATATGTGGCATGGCATACTGCTGGCTTGGCCATCCTACTCCAATTGCGGGCACAGTGATGTAGTCCACAGTGCTATAGTCCACTGGTGCTGCTGACTACATATTTTTGTTTTGTTTACTTTGGGTCAGACAGACAGATGGAAAAATGGATAAACTAGGCCCGGCCTGTAATGCAGCCTGTTAGGATGGCAACAAAATATAACAGCCACGAGAGCAAGAAAATTGAAGGCAATACCTAGTTTGTGCCTTGCAGCAGTGGACCTGACCGATGGTGATGCAGATGTCGAACTACTGATCACAGTGTCACTGTTAGGCCTGACATCATCAACAGCAGCTACTGACATCAGTGCATCAACGTCATCCAACTCGTCCGTCGCAGCCGCATCTGACTTGCTGATAGTGAAAAAGTGCAGTTTACTGTTGGCTGTGCACGCACAGAGTCTATCAATCCCACAGCAGTAGATGGCACTTTTGTACTTATCACCGGATATCACACTCAACACAGACAAGTCAGCGAGGGAGATGACCTGAATGCTACCACCAAGAGTTGTAACTACAACCGTGCTTGTCTGCTCGTTGCTGTTTGAATCGTACTCGTCCGACTGGCCAACATCAGTCGGCAACAGCGAGGCAAAGATCACGGCATTGTTAGCATCAGCAACAGTGGATGAGAGATGTGGCGTATCCTCGAGCATTACTACCCCACTGTTCACAACGACGTTGAACACAAACAGATGAGCTGTGGTACCATCTCTGGCAGATGCAGCTCCACCGCCATGACGCTGCCAGGCGTGGTCCAGTCGTGTGTCTGCAGACAGCGGGGCGGTCGCAACAAAAACACGCTCGCCATGCGCTGTCGGCAGAAAGCATGATACGTACTGTGCTGTGCACGGCAGAACAACACACTGTATCACCATACCTGCTTCACTACCACTCAGATGTTCTGCTGTATCTCTGCCTGGGGAAACCTTCCCACTTCCACCAACTCCGCTGATATTGCTAGCGTCGTAAGACATCTTCGGTGGAGACATCGCTGGCGTCACGCCAATGATCTGGACATCGTAGTCGTCATCGCTGTTATCTAAGTCTTTCACATCAGTGAATGTAGGACCTCCACCGATATTGCTGCTTCCACCTCCCGATGGCACCAGAGAAATGGAAATGCCGCCACCGCTAGTCATCACCGGTCCACTCACAGTCTTCAGCTTTGTATTAACATTCACACATGCTGCACCGGGCAACAGCTTCGCCTGCGGAATATCGTAGACAATGAGGCAAGTGGCAACATGGTGGACGTCTGGTGGGCTGTGGTTCATTAGACTGCCGAGAATGGATGAGGATGGTTCTGATGGCTCGGCCACCCGCAGTGCCTCATTCAACCTGTTCAACACCTGCACGTTGCTGTTGTCTGTCGACCAACCAGCTGTTGGCAATCCACCGCAGCCCGCGGCAAGCAACACCTCATCTGTACTCATACAGACATCGGTGAATATGGTTGCTGCCACCACCAATGCTGACAATGAGTTACTCGGCTCCTGCCAGAGCACTGAGGCCTCCATCAGCTGCTGTGGATCATCCAGCACGCTAACTGCCGACACGTACAGCTCCGACGACGAACCAACCCCTACAAAAACATAATCAGCAATACTGCACATTACACAATGCAATAGTATGTAATACATCATATGCCATTACATCATACAATCAACCATTCTGTGAATGAACAATTTATACAAAAAAAGCATCTCTTGTTGGTTGTGGAAATGAGCAACGAGAGCCAGATTTAAGCACCTCAAGGCAAATAACCTGTTGTTGGACACTCTTGGGGCACGTGACAATCCATAATGGGATGCCATTTCTGCAACATGTATGGCATGCATTGATTAATTTCCTCCAAACTTTTGCCACCAGTGAATGATGTGATGAGGAAATGACTGTTTGCTCCTAATGTCAGAAATGCGAAGGTTGAGATCATCACATAACAAAATCGACAAAAAATACTATTTCTGTAGTTGCTCAGTACTATGGCAACGTATGAAATGAATTCTATCAGTCCAGCTAAATGCTAACAAAAGCCACAGAGAAGACAAATTGCTCTTCCTGTCCAGCATCCAAGCAACTAAAATGTGCACTAATAACTGTGACATCAAGTACATGACCAAACCAAAACTTCAAATGACTAAGGGCTGGTTTCTTATTCTTTTAGTTTTAAGTATAACCACCAGTTTACATTCACTCATTGCTTAGTAATGACAGCCGTTATTAGACGATGCTGATCACAGATGAATTACTCACACAGGCATAGACATCACGAATATTACGAGCTAGGCTGACTGACTGATCAAGAACTAAAAACCAACCGTAAATCATGAATCACGATGGCTAATTAAATAATGCGACTTACTGTTAGCGACTAGAGGCATGGGCCGCAATGATGATGTTGGTAATGGGTCAGCAGTCATCTCTGAGGCAACTGTAACATCACTAGTGGACACACTGTCAACAACACTCAGAATTATCAATTAACAATCAGAAACAGTTGTAATCAAACTGAAATGAATTTAATACTAACATCTCTAACATTAGGACCAAACAGCCTTAACTGAGCACTCATGACAAGAAATGTTCTCCAGTAATGCACCATTTTCACAGTATTCATACTAGATCAAATATATTAAATTTAATACGTCAATAACTGCAGCTTAGTTACTGAAACGATGTAGGTAAGTGAGCAAGCAAGCAAGCAAACAGAATGTCAACTTATGTCATAATCTACTTTTGTCACCTATCTGTCACTGCAGTGTCTGGAGTTTTACAACTGCCATGTAATCTCACTCCACTCAGGCGTGACGACTAAAACGTAGCTCTGATCTGTGTACAGCACCCATTCTCAGGCAGAATTATCATTCAGTAAACTGAATTACATTTATAACTCCAATGTGAGAAAATCTAGATCAGAACAATTTTAACTACCTGATATCTATAGCTAGTATCTAAAAAAATTAAAATCCACAGTCTATAGAAGTCTTAGCAATAATCATACCTAACGTCCAAAGCAGGTTCAAGCTGTGCAAGCTGCTTTTCCAATATAACACGATTCAACTCAGCGAGGATAATAGTATCTTGCAGATCAACCATAAACGACATGTGCTTCTGTAAAAAATCACATCAACTTCACAACAACTGCATTCTGACAAAGCACAACACGAGCTTTAGCATACACTGCACAATTAAAGGTCCATGGCCACGGTCAAACTTACTCGCGCAATTTCTGTAGATTTAAATTAGACATTCAACCTCGCATATATAATATGTCGATTTGAGCTCCTATTAATTAATTAATGTGTGATTTCAAACGAAATGCGGCATTACGTTACATTATGCGAAATATTCTAATTTATCAGTGCCCGCGGTGACGTCATGACCCTGGTCCATATAGATCATGAATATTAATATCCTAGCCAACGTCATCATTCTAAGCTAGGACATTAATATTCATGACATCTATAGGGTAAACTCATGACGTCACCACAGGACATCATGGTGGTGCGTTTTCTACGTCGTTTTTGTAGATCGTCGACTTCAAAGGTAAATTCATCCGTGTTGACAAAACAGTAGACGTCGATAGTACTGTCAAATTTATCAGAAAATTCTGCAATTTCAAGAAAGTGGATAAAATGTGTATGTTAATTTTGGCGTCCACGGACCTTTAACAAACAAACAAGCCATTAGGCGACATGCTCGCAAAGTGCAAAGCCAGATACAGCCCACAGACATGCTGCTTGAATTTCAGAATCACTACATAGCTTGCAGCTTGAGAGCCAACAAAGTACATAATTAGTAAATGTCAGCAACAGCGACAACAAGATACACATCAGCCTCAAACAAGATCACAATGTACCTTTTTTTTGCTTTTGTATAAGCACTGATCAGCCTGCACTATCAAAAACTTCTTTACAGACCTTCAGATGTGTTTCAACGTCCCAGACAATGATGTTTCCATGAAGCGTTGACGTTGCTATCAGATGCTGAGATGTGGTCGTACTCACACATTCAATCTAATGTACAGGAACACACAGCCACTGCGCAAACTGTAAAATAATTATAAACAAATTTCAAACAACATTATTGAAAGGCAAACTTGCAAAAATATTCATCATTAGTTTAACAACATAATTAATGTGTATTAAACAAAAGTTCTATATTAGCAAATCTAATGGGCTATTTAGATACAGCTTAAACTGAAGACCCATTCAAATGAAAAAAGCTACAAAACTATAAAGTATGAACAGCTGATATACAAAAATGCCAGTGAAAATACATTCACAAATTTTGCTAAAAAAGTATTCCATCATTTATGTGATATTATATTTCCTGATACGGGAAACTCCCAGTCTCATAAAATCTGCTTAAATTAGTACCAGTATGCTAAAATTGTGAAAAACTAAGCAAATATCCGACCTGTTCATCATTGATGCCATGTCGCTGGGCTGGCTCCGTAGCGCAAGTAACTGCACAATAATCAGAGAATGCATGTAATTTTTCTACATCACTTATTGATAAAAAATGAAAGAATGTTCCATCTATACTTATTTATTAATAACAAACTGGTTGCATATAAAGACAGAAACTTATAAAACACACTTTTTCATATAAACTGAAACGATGTATCAGTCGTGTAATGACTTTAAATATCTTGCATTGCTGAGTGCTGACAACACTTTCTGACACACAGAAAGGTTCTATTATTAGAACTGGTAAACAGGTAGGCCTACAACTGACTACAAATATTCACCAGCTAAATGCAGTTGCACCTACCAGATAATGGAACATTTTGAGTGAATTCGCCTTTGACAAACGGACACTGTGGAGAATGACGTTCATGCTCAGACCTGACAAAGAACATCAAAGCATTAATCAAATGTGAATGCTGCTAAGTATAATGAAATATTGCACTTATGCATTAATTGCAACACTGATGAAAACAGAACAACAATCACAAAAGAAGAAATATGTATTATGTAGTTGTTTTAAAATATTGTAAAACAAAGTATTTATACTGATAAACTACCACCAATAACAAGATAAGTCTGTATTAGCTCGTGCCAACAACACCACCAACAATCTAACAGAACAGGCCAAATAATATCTGCTACCCAACAGTCATCAATTACACAAAAGCTGGCTTACAGACCATGGCTCGTCCGTAGGTTCCCAGCAGACGAGGCAAACGTTACACGTGAAGCACATTGCCCTGTCATCACCCGTTGAGCTCGGCTGATAGTAAAATCCTGCCTGAGCCATTGGCTCTGGCAATGCCCATCTGCAAAACAACCAGGCCATTATCACTGCTATTTGTCTTTAACTCACCATTTAATGTCAACTTTTCAAAGCTAAGTTTATTTTTTACATTGCAATTTTTCAAACTGCTGCTGCATAATAATGTATAAAATATGTCAAAAATTCTGATAACTTCAAAAAACTTATGAGTACCTTTTAAATCATAAACTCTAAAAATATGGCCAAAATTCATGCACAATAAAACATATGTTGCTATGTTTCAACTATGATCACCTAAGACTGACTTAACAAAAGTTAAATGAAAGAAGTATCTCACTGCAATAAACTTATAATGTACATCATGTGAATTGATCGATTAGGCATGGTTTACTTATCAGTACATACTTGTAGTTGCCATGGGGCCACTTTGTAAACGTTTCCCTGCGAGCCAGCTCACTGTACATCAGAGCTCGATCAACGACGCTGCCACCGAGTTCTGTCTGACTGTTGCCGTTGATTATAAGGCAACTGAGACGATCGCTGATTGCCGATGCCACAGAAAGTGCCGGTACTTTGAGCTGCAGCCGCTTCAACTCAGCCAACAGTCCTCCTATGACCGTCTTCAGTGTACTGTGAGGAAGCCGCAAGCAGATTGTAGCCCACTATCAGCACAAGCACACACAGTGCTAAGAATCTGTCAAACAACTTCAATTCAAATTTAGGACTAAAAAAGGCACAGCTATGGTACTGCATCAGTCCAACTAAGTAACTAAGAGTACTTATGGTACTTAACCCCTTGACTGCTACCGGAAATGAATGGTGCTGTGCTACGGGCTATATTGGGGGTAATATGAGTGTTAGAAGAGAGGGTGCATATTACTTGCATACTATTTCTAGCTATTATTTACAAAAGTATATGCCAAAAATGCAGAAATTTTCTTGATGTTTTGCATATATACAGCCAACAAAAATTTCTGCATCTATCTGCGATATGTAATAACCGAAAAACCGAAAATCGCCCATTGTCCAACTATGCGTAGACCTACCAGTACAACAGGTTTCGGCATAACAATGACTGTCTGAACAGTAATGCAAAGCACAACTACAGAAATGACTTGACTGTCAAATAAAATTCACCAAGACTACCAAGTTACTGCTGCCAGTAGGCCCTATGTCTTTTTTGTATGATACAGCTTGAAGCAAGGCGCTGGGCACAATGTCGGATGAGATGGACACTGCTCACACACGTATGTGACTTCCTTACGTAGTCCGTTCTTGTGACAGACACGGCAGCGTCTGGTAAAGAAATTCTTCTTTGGACCTTTGGCAGTTTCTGGCGTATGAGACAAAAAATGTTTTTCTGTGAGACGGGCCA
>Ga0209671_1007867_pt1 | contig 11113 bp, 6 predicted proteins | sample WorMetHERISLAND2_2_FD_187401 | JGI IMG/M metagenome (GOLD analysis project Ga0209671, IMG submission 187401) | Marine gutless worms symbiont microbial communities from Max Planck institute for Marine Microbiology, Germany - Olavius geniculatus... | ecosystem: Host-associated > Annelida >...
CAGGATTATTTACCACAATATGCAGAGATTATTTTTGGAGAACCCCGTCTATAACTTGCAGAGTACGAGTACGTCCGGAAAAAAACACTAGCATTTTGCTGTCGCAATATTTTTATCCAATGTTTCTGTGCTGCAGAATGACGTTATAGTGTTGTTTCGGTGATGCAACCGTAATTGGTGACTGGGAGTTTGACAGTTCATTATCTAGCAATCACGATCATGGAGGAAGATTTGGAAATCAACGATCCACGAGTTGAATTTCTTGCCGAGTACGTTCTCAAGACGATGAAACTCAGAGCGGATCGTTGGCTGAAAATGTATTCTGCTGAGGAGAATAAACAACTTTGTTTGGACTTCTTTGACAAGGTTTGTACGCCTTTCGTTTCACTACGCAGTTAGCCCATTTATCGTTGCACGTGGAATGTATTACGTTACGTAAAATAGGGTTAGGGTTAAGGATTAGGTTAGATTTTTAGGTTATGATTATAAAATCGATCATAACAGAGCTTTGACAATACTGAGAATGCTGATTAATAAAGGACAACGTGAGACAGAATAAGTTATATGATCCCAATAGAATCCAGAGTTAGGCGTACAACATACGATTAATGATGTGATCGCGTTTAGTTATTATCGTGATCAAAAGTTGACGTGCATAAAAGTCGCACAGCGGATGAAAATGATAATTAATTGTTCCCGTTATGGTTTTACCAGTATACGTTGCTTGCTGATTCAGACCGATCGTATGATGATCATATTCTCTGCGACGTCTTCTGGCGTTCTGTCGGTCGCAGACACGTGGCCGGCGCAGTCCAAAGCAAAGATCGTTTACTTCGCACGCAAGAATCGAAACGTTATAGCGCGAGATTCGCAATTCAAGCAAGCTCTTACATACGGCGACCTGTCTTACTCACTCATCGATCATCTCTCAGCATTCGTCGAGCAGGTCAGCACTGTAAATCAAGTCAAACAAATTGACACTCACGTTTAGAAAAAAAAACACACGACGACATCATTTTTCTTGGCGTTTTGAATACAGCTACGAAAATTCGATGTTTAATTACAAGTATACACCACAGTAACTTCGCATTGCAGTTTTGGTTCCCGTTTTACGGTGCTATGCACTGTTTTTCTCTCGAAAATTTTAGCTTTCTGAGTGTCCGGTGCGTTCCCTTGTCTTAATTCCAGCTCCTTAGCCGAATCAGCGTAGGCCCTACTAAACAATTCAAATTTTATGCTTTTTTTTACCTCTGCCAGGTTTGCAATGCACAGTAGGCTAACCGGTACGTTTGATCAGTCTTCGTTAGCAACTTATTCGCAGATGATGGAGACTATATATTTTGTTCAGAAATTTTTTGTTAAACTACTTTGCAGCATAGCCATTTTTCAGACGCAGCACAGTATTGATGTTTTAATTGATAGAGTTCGTTTTCAAAACTATACAGACGTGCACTGTGAGCCTATATATAACTTAAGGCAAACTTATTGCTGGTGTAGATATTGTTGCCCGTGCTGACCAACAAGACAAATCATGGTCAGTGGCCTAAGGTCGTTTCAGATGACGTTCTTCAGCATGTCTACTTGCTCAAGAACCGAGTTTATGTTTTGGCCGGTCAAGTGAAAGGCAAGACGTTGTTACCTCTGCCTGCTAGCAGAGAATTTAACACCTCCTTGGATGCCGGCGACATGTTGGTATCTCCCTGTCAGACGTTTCCTAGTTTTCGTTTTTGTTTCTTATTCGCGTTCGTTATGATATGTTTTATTTCGCTAAGAGTAAAGCGCAGTTTAGTTTAGGTCGCATCAGTTTAGTTATAAACTGGCTAGACGTTTCCAGGTAGGCCTACATGAGCGGCGTTACCGGTGTGATCATTTTGCAGGGTACAGTTAACGTCCTGTTTACACGGATCTCGATATGTTTAATTAATACTTTTTGGAAAACAAATCACACGTCGTACGTTGGGATTTAAGGCAATTCGTTGAACAAATTGTTTTAATTGTAACAAAAGTGAATCAAATTATCCTGCAGCTTCTACGGCTGCTCGGCGGCGTTATTAGCTCATCCCAAACAGCTGCCACTTCTGAAACAGTGAAGCACTTCTCGTCACGAGTTGTGTATGTGTTAGATATTGCACTGCTGGGAAGGTTAAGCAAGTACGCAGTACGAGTTTATACCAATACAGACAGTGCAGAATTGTAGCCCACTTAAATCACGCTCAGATAGCATAGACTACATCGTCGGTTGCTTAATGACGCACGACTGAAGACGAAAGTGATGAAAACAAAACCAGCAGTCCAGCATAGTATATGAGTAGGTGAGTAGTTTCTTAACGGCACATCAGCACAAAATAGGCCATTCAGTGCCACACGTGGTTAAAATTAATTAACACGATATGGCTTAAATGATAGATCGAGTAAAAAGTACTTTTGTTTTGCTGGCTGGCTGTTGATGGCAACTGATTTGTCACATTTGCGTGCTTAGAGCGGGTTCGTCGGGCAGAACAATGGTGCATGACATTGAAACGGTTGTGATCGAGTGGACACATCAGATACGCGAAGTGCTCAAAAAGGACTCGGCACAGCCATTGCTCGAAGGACTAAATCCGACACCGTACGTCGAAATAGAGTTCTGGAACGCAAAAGCTCGAAATCTCAGCTGCATATACGATCAGGTTGGTTCGATCTCAGCCAGTATGCGTTTAGCTTAGGCCTATGTATGTATAATCGCGTGCCATTTTGTTTTGCAGTTAATGTTTTCTTCTTATTTTCTTTATTCAGTTATTTTTTGTTATTTACCGGGAGATTTTCGATGTCGCTTTCCAGATGGCCGCGAAACGTTGCCGCGTAATGTAAAATAAATGTAAATTTAAAAAAAACTACATCTTAAAATTTGGCGGATTTTCTTTAAAAAGGCAACTTGTAAAAACTGCGGATGTGGACACTGCAGCACAAAGATTTCTGTGTTTTTATGTAAAGTACTGCAGTAAAGATCGTTGGACGAGTTTTGATGCTGCATCGCCTGCTGAAACAAATATACTAAATAAAATGTCGTTATCAAGAATATTTGGTGAAATTTTTAATACGATTGTGTTTTGTTTAGTTGCACGACGCAAAGGTGCAGAAAATGTACGAAGTTCTTGAACTGTACAAGAGCACTTATTTGACGGTTTTCAATGACATTTATGCTGACGTCAAAGCCGGTAGGCTCGACGGAATTAAAGTTATTGATGCTATATTTTTATTATAGTTCTATATACTTGTTGCCATTTTTTATCTGTCCATGAATCGTGAGAATTATATGTCTAAAAAGTGTAACCTACAAAAGTATTAATTTTTGCTGTGAAGTTATATACTCATAAGTCTTATATTCAACTTAATCAAAAGCGTTAACAAACGGCCTGTCGTAATTTTATTGGTCTGTAATTAATAGTGTAATAGTGCTATACGACCTTTAAAAACATTACTGCAGTTTTATTAGCTTGTTTTCAAAGTTTCACTGATAAAAACTGTTTGTTTCCTGCAGTGTGTAGAACTACGGTATATATCTTTATTCAGTTCTCAATGGCACTATTCAGTGTGTCAATTTGTTTTTTTTGTGCGTTGCTGTGTAACATTACGTACTTGACATGTCGTGATATAAAAAAAAATTGAAAAAAAATTGCTTTCCGTTTCTACTTTTTTGCCAGCTGCAACGGAAATTTTTAGGCCCTTACTTAGGGCCTATTCACCTGTGTCGCTGTGATGCCCACTATAGCGTTGGACGAGGCGCAAGACATCAGTTTGTATCTGAAGCCGTTGAAGCAGATGCTCGACCACATCGAGATAGTCGAGTTTAAGTACATATCTCAGAATCTGCCGCCACTGATGCACGTCGTCTGTCTAACATGGAGTCAGTCGCGCTATTACTGTAGACCCGGCCGAGTCGTCGTTCTTCTCCAGGAGATCTGCAACCTGCTCATCGACAAGGTCAGTCAGCGCCTTGCCTGGCCGTTATTTTCGCAGTAAGTAAGTATGTAAGTAAGTTAAAAGTGAATTTATAAAGCGCATAATGTTAAATTAACCTCTAATGCGCTAGTCACATTAGTAAAAGCAAAACATGTGTCTTTTGAATAAATGTTTGAAGCTGACAACATCATGCACACGCCGGATCTTTGAGTTCTAAAATAACAGCGAGAATGTCGGTTTCGTGCCGACATACTATCCGACCGTCCGCTTCAGTTATTTTACTCGTTTCGAGTGTCAATGGAAAGTCCATGTAGGCCTATAAGCTCTAGCGTCGTAACTCGGAAGCGATCGCAATAAATTAGGCCAAGCGGTGTTTACGCGAGAAGTTCGTCATTTGAAATGGTGAAATATCAAGCTTAGCGGACGTAAAAAATGATGCATAACTCGCGTAAACATTTGCTTATGACAACGCGCTGTGAATCGGTCCGGCTCACACACCAGGCGGAGCGCTTTTGTACGACGCCGCGGATGAACTTTACATTGAAATTCAAAACGAGTAAGTAACTAGTGGTAGCAAAGCAGACGGCCGCACTGTGTGTTCGGCACCAGAGATGTGCGGAGTGCAGACGCGTCAGTCTGCGGACGCAGATCCGCAGGATTTTTTTTGCAAACGCGGACTGCGCGGATTCTTGGTCAAAATCTGCGGACTGACGAGGACTCAAAAAATTAGTATCCGAACATCTCTGTTCGGTGCAGGATCGACATGCATATTGTTCTAGTCGTACTAGCCTTTTTCTATGCCATGAAACGCCGTGTCATAGGCTCAGGGCTACATGGTGAGCGTAGATGTCTGTGTGTGTGTGCAGTGTCGAACGTTTCTGGACCCGGAGGACATATTCAAATGCGAGGTCGAGGAGACACACGATAAGCTGCTGTCTGCTCTGGCGGGACTGGAAACGTTCAAACAGACCTACGAGGAGCACCGACTCCGACTGTCAGAGTACCGCAGCAACAGCAGCAATGACCCGGCCACCATGGAGGACTGGGAATTCCCGCCTCAGATCATATTTCATCGATACGACCGCTTCCTGGCCAGACTCGCCAACATCAGGGTTCGTAGTAATCTTGCAGTTGTTGCGGTTTCAGTCTGAGAACGAGTTTTGCCACTGCTTCTGAGTTAGTTTTGTTGTGCAATCGCCCCAATAGGCCGCATCACTGTCTGTCTGTCCGTCTGTGCCGCACGGGCTCCAAACTCGAAAACAAAGAAGACCTACAAGAACCAAAAATCGTCGTTAACGTTCCCCAGCGCTGGAGTAACAGATGCACCAGTTTTCAGTTTCGGGTTAGAGTTGCGCAGCTCACGTCGACACTGGGACGACGCATTTTCATACATGTAGTTTCTTTTAGTGACTGGAGTGCAATGTACAGTTGCCTTATGACGCAGTTGACACTTATGCAAGCTGCTTAGGCCTATATCAATGACAAACTGGCCTCTAGTCTGTGTGCCTGTCTTGTCTATCAGTGGCAGTGTCAATTTGCTGCTGCTGCAGGTGATGATGATGATGATGATGATAAGATTGCTAATGACGCTGTTACTGTTTGCTTGGTCCTTGAGATATCACGAATGTTAGTTCTTGCTGTAACCGATGCTCGAGTCTGCTGCCCAGTTTTTATGGCATACGACATTTCAGCTTGTAATGTGCTGTTTCCATGATTTACAATGTCTTGCAACCAGAAGTGCTCTGTGATGCTTAGAATGCACGAAATTCGTTTTTTCGCTGCGGTTCCGCCCGGACCCCGCTGGGGGAGCTCACGACGCTTTCCCAGACCTCCTAGTCGGCTGGGGAGGAAAATACCCCCTTTCCATACCACCCCACCTCCTCGACGCCTGCGGCGCCTCGTTTTAGGCGCTTACGACGAATCATCTTGAGTTTGGGAAAACTTGCTCCAAGGACTTAGGAGGGACAGACGTCCCTGCTCCAGCTTTTTCCGTGTCGATAATTACGAGTTGGCATATGCTATATTGAACGATATTAGTTTTGCATTTTATATTAATTTGATATTAATGAGGTTGGAGCGTGACCAAACCAGACACTTGCCAGACAAGTCAATCACCGATACCGGCAATTAATAAAGTATTGCTACTGCCGCTGCTGCTGTTCACTGATCAATGTTACCAATAGCTACAATAAACTCCATATACACAGCATATATGATTATTATTTGATTACGTGTTGTAGGCCTACAGATATTGAATAAGTAAGTAAACAGCACCAAATCCCACAAAACACCGTTTGACAAAAAAACAATTAATCGCGGTAAAGAATGATAATGCACTGGACGTCAGAAGTGGTTAGTTAGCGTGAACGGCTGTATATTCTGCAAGAGTTTGAACTACTGTCTAAGGTTGTGTTTACTTTTTGCGGTGTATGCAAACGTTTTCAAACGTAAGTCTTTGACCTTGATGTTCTGTTGTAGGAATTATTCGAAATTCATGCAGAATTTACGAAACTCGAGAAGATTGAATTTACTGGCATCAAAGGCAAACAGCTAAGCAGTCAGACGATGCAGATCTTTGACGATTTCAACGAACTCTACAAAAAATTCACTTTCGTGACATATGATCCTCTTAATCCCGAGGATATCGTAAGTATCCAGTTTGATTTAACGAAACATTGCAATTACGGGGTAACTAACTAATATGTTTTACTGTGATATAAGAATTTACTATTTGATTTCTATTATTTGTTTCAAATAAGAATATATTGCTGTTGACGTAAGAGTGATTGTTATATTGTATTGCATTGCCTTGTTTATGTCGTAACTCGTAAAACGCTTTTCTAGATACACCTGTATATTGCTGTAGAAGATACTAAGCATATTTTACTATTACCGTAGCTGGATATAAATATGCATGTGTAAATGTGTAATTATCATCATAATTATTAATATATTTAGTGTAAGATTTGCTGTTGACAACTAGGCATTGACTTCGGTTATTTCTGGGCATGTTGGTTGTTTCGTGGCAGGGTTTTGTGCAGCACTTCGCTGAATTCAAGCAGTCAGTCAAAGAACTTGATCTTTGGTTATCGGCGCTTGTCACGCACGGTTTCGAAGATTGCAGTGGCTTAATCTCGGTCTTTCGGGTCAGTTGCTGTTTGTAGCTTTTTCCAGTAACTACATTGTGTTTTGTGAAAACGTGCCACTTATATTTTCTTACATTGTTGATAATTCGTCTACGATTTATTCGTGCATAAACTGCAAATGAATTTAAATAACATTTTTTCTGTATACCTCATATCTGTCGCCATGCTATATCAGAAAATTTAAACGTTTAACTCTACGGGCTGGGCCGAAAAAATTTCCAACTTGTTTTTGTCAAAGCTTTGTGGAATCTCCATGAAAGTTGATAATTTTTGGCACACGGATGGCCAAGATGATAGAATTATGTGAGGTACACTTATTTTTCACTTTGCCTAATTTACTCGCATGTCAACACACTACCCTGTAGAACGCAAATTGTTATATTATATGCGGCGATTATCAGTATCAGATTGCTCATCTTTCCATTGTCAATTCAACAGAAAGTGCCATGTGATTTAATAATTTTGTGGCATTGAATATTTTAGGCTGAAAATAGCAGACAACAAAATAGCTAGCCGATGAACTCAAAACACGTCTAATTTTCAAATGAGTGCTGTGCAATTTGATCAGTTGATCGTTAACGCCGCTATCAGCCAGTGGCGTCGCATCTAAACCATTATATACACTTTGGGCATAAATTCAGACAATTTGGAAGCAAATTGTTACACAAACTTATAATTCTGCTAAATAAATCACATTTTGGTTTATTTTGTGCTTAATTAAGTCGTTAGAATTTTTACGGGCACAACAACTCAGCATTATGCAACAGTTTGGAGCATTTGCTTTCAACACGGTAGTGCGTTGACATAAAATAGGTGAGGTGAAAAATAAATGTAGTGCACTTAATTCTGTCGTCTTCGCCATCTGTGTGCCAAAAATTATCAAATTTAGTGCAGATTTGACGAAGTTCTGACAATACAAGTTGGGAAATTTTTTGGGCCTGTAGAGTTTTACAACAGTTGTTCGCTATTATAGCTCAGTGCAGATTTATTCATAATTTAGTAATTTAGTGAACAGAAATCCACGAAACTAATTGGCATCAGTAGCAGTTCACATGACTTGTCCATTGATGTAATATTCTCCACTGTACTAAGCTGCTGCTGCTGCTGCTGTTGGAGGGGACAGGGAGTCGGTAGAAATACTTGATAGGCACCAGTGTTGATGGCGAGACCAGACTGCGTGATATTTATTATTCGGCCACGATCAACGAACATTGGTGTGAACGTTCCCCGGTACCGCAGTAATTTTTAGTTCAAAAAGTAAAAGATTACAGTTACCGGGCGTCCAAAATTACCAACAAATAACGCATATCTCGGCTGGTGTGAGCGCGGCCGCTTGATCTAATTTATTGCGATCATTTACGACGCCAGAGCGTAAAAGAGGACTTTCAATTGAAATCTGAAATAAGTAAGTGCGGTATGGGCATAGCTAGGCGGACGGCTGCATCTCATGTTGGCACAAGGTGTGTTGGCGGCATCTCTCACCTGAGTTGCTGATGCTGCTGACCTGTGTGACGTTGCAGCTGATCGACATCCTGGGCGTGCTGCTGGAGCGGCCGCAGCTGAAACAAGACTTCAACGAGCACTACACGGACATTGTTGAAATGATGGACTCGGAGCTGAGCGCCGCCAAGCGACTGTACGACGAGTCAATGCGGTCCCTGCAGGAGACCGGCTCGATGCCAATGCACAAGAACATGTCGCCAGTCGCCGGCCGACTGCAGTGGGTCCACGAGCTGCGACAAAGAATTTCACTGCCGATGTCCAGCTTCAGCCGAATAGAACACCCGTACGTATGTTTCTCGCGTTTAAATACACGGTGGCTCGATAAAAAGGGCCCGTTAGTTTTTGTCATAGTGCATCAGATATGGACTTATTGTCCAGATTCTTCTATTGACGTACCTTGCTGCAGTAGGTGTTGAAGAATTTTGAAAATTGGTTAATATTTGATGCAGTTATAAAATGTTCGAAAGTTAGGAGCTGACGTTTTCAAGTTTTTTTTAAACCCAACTAGTAAATTCACTGTTTCCAGTTCTTTTTAGAACAACAGCAGTAACAGCAACAACAGCGAAGCAGTGCTTGGTACTTGTCCGTTAATTCACCCGCACCCGAATTAACTGCTAGAGTGAAGGTTAGAGCTAAGATAGGGATAGGGATAGGGTTAAGGTTGAGATCAGGGTTAGGGTTAAAGTCAGGGTTAAGATTAGGGTTTGCGTTAAGAATAGGCCTAATAATTCGGGTGCGGGTAAATTAACGGACAAGTAGGCCTACCCAATGCTTTACACTATAACGATGCAATGCCAATACGTAGACTTTACAACTACTGATAACTATTCTACAAATTCGAGGCGTTTATTTCAACCGTTACTTGTAATAAACTTTATTTCATCACGTATGAATGGTATCGATTATTATATCTGCGTCCGTATGTTTTATCTTTTTTTGTTGCCTAAATTTAAAACATCGATTAAATTAATTGATTTACTTATTTGTGTTGTACGTTAAGTAGTAGTGTGGTATTTCGGAACTTTTTGTTTTGTTGGCATAACGGTTTATTTGCTAGTCTGTTGGTCTGCTGAACTAGTGCTTAAAGGCGAGTACAGAACAACGTAATTGAGCTGAATTGAACTAAAGCGAACTGACACGGTTTAGTTTTTGACAAACTAGCCAATGGGCGAGCAGTAATGCATTACAGTAGGCACTGTCTAACGGCGTCGGTGTCTAAGTGACTACGAGCACGTCCGCGTCAACCAATGACCAATGGGCTCGCTTTGTTCACTCATTAGTCAATTTGTCAAAAACTAAACCGTGCCAGTTCAGTTAAGCTCAGTTTAGTTTAGTTACGTCGCTGTGTGCACGCGTTTAGGCCTACGAGTAGTAGCAGAAACAGCGAGCAATGAATTAAGCTTTAAAGCTGCTTTTGCATGTGCATCAATGCTGTTTTCAGGATTAGATGAAATCTCTTAAGTAAAAAGTGTAACCATTTAATAGCGTATGAGGTGTTTTTTGTCATATGTTTGCTTTTCTGCTTTGCTACATTTGCAGATGCATGGACACAAAAGACGCTCGTGATGTGCTTTATCATTACGAAAAGATGATCAAATTACTTGAAGAGTAAGTCTTGTATTACATGATAAAACCATACAAACCAAAAAATTAACTGTTTATAAAAACTAATTTATTGTAATTGATCTGAATATCTTTGAGCTTTTTTTTCACACTTTATTTTTATTTGCCAGTTGTTTATAAAAAACATTTCATTTGACTCTTTTGCTAGTTTTATTTCATTTATATTGTTTGTTTTAGATGGGCTAATCGGGCTGAGTGTTTGTGGCAGTCAGTCATCGATTTTGTAGCAGTACAGACGTGCAGCTTTTGATGTAGCTGTTACGAATGAAGCGGCTGCTTGAATGTCGTTTATAGGTTTGAGACGAGAACGTACGATCAGTGGATTGCTGGGGTCAGTGAAGCTTGCAGTTTCAACCTTGCTCAACAGTTGCTCGTTCGTAACGAGCAAACGAAAATTATCAGTATCAACTTCGATCCCCAGGTTTGATCCAATTCCAATGCAATGGGAGATGCAATGGGTGTTGGCCCGCCATTCTAAAGCGGCGCCACACCGAAAGCCGCCATTCAGGGCCGTTACACGCAATAGTTCTAAATATTGCCTAGGTATAGTTAGAGTTAGGGTTTAGAGAAAAAGCTAAATAGTAAAAGGCTATATAGAGAACTATTGCCTGCAAATGACGACTTCCGTAACTGCGGCCCTTGGAATGGCAGACCCGAACCTTTCAAATGCTCTATTACGGTGAATAAAGATGTGTGTATATATGTTATTTTTTTAGTACCATAGGAACAGAAAAGTTGCAAATGACGTTTACGCCGTGTCCCCAAAAAAATCCCCGACATTTGTGACTGTACTTGAAAACCAATTATCAGATTTTGACAATTTTTGGTACAAGTATTCTTGACACAACTTGCCATTAAATGCCCGTTCAGTTTTTTTTTACCTCGCCCAATGTATGCTT
>Ga0209671_1007869_pt1 | contig 11113 bp, 13 predicted proteins | sample WorMetHERISLAND2_2_FD_187401 | JGI IMG/M metagenome (GOLD analysis project Ga0209671, IMG submission 187401) | Marine gutless worms symbiont microbial communities from Max Planck institute for Marine Microbiology, Germany - Olavius geniculatus... | ecosystem: Host-associated > Annelida >...
GAAACCACCATTCGATGACATATAGTCTCATTAATAAGTGTGCCAAAAATTATTATAATCGGACATTCATTGTTCCAGTTATTGCAAAAAATGTAGTCACATGCTTTTTTTGAGACACAGTGTAGTCATGAACAGCCAGCTGAGTAACTGTATACTTTGGACTGGACTGCAGTGCTAAAATATGGGGAAATTGTGCAGGGCTTGCTTCCGGGCCCCTCTCGGCCCGCCAGTCCATCAGGGGCCCATGTAGCTGGTCACAAATTTTGGTTGGCCTTTCACTAACACAACTGATATAATCAACAGCTAAATTTTTAATAAAATTTTTTGGTACCATCAGATATTGGCCTAAAGTGCTTTGATTTACGGCTACCACAGATTAGGCTATAGTATATTCGCAACGGTGCGAATGAAGTACCGGGTGGCGTGCATTCGACACTACGCCTCGACGTCGACAGTACCGTCGTGTAGCGCGAACCAAATTGCGTGCAAGCGTAGTGTCGTATGCACGCTTCCGGTTCGAAGCGTAGTGGAAACCGGATGGCGTCTACAACAAGCATAATTCATGAAACCGTATGGCGTCCATGGGACAATACTTTTGAACCTCAAACAGACGTCTGACTTCCCGAAACCGGATGGCGTCATTACGACACTACGCTTCGAAGTCGATGGCGTGCATAGGGCACTACGCCTGCACGTTATCCGGATCGCGCAACGCGACGTTTTAGTCGACGTCGATGCGTGGTGTCGTATGCACGCCATCTGGTTTTCTTTACGCAACGTTGCGCGAACCGGATAGCGTGCATAGCGCACTACGCCATCCGGATTCCGCAACGAAACGTTTTTGTCGACGTCAAAGCGTAGTGTTGTATCCATGCACGGTTTTGTCGACATCAAAACGTAGTGACGTTTGCATGCCATCCGGTTAGCGCAACTTCGCGAAGTTGTAACCAGATCGCGTGCACTACACCTCAACGTAGACACTAGGCATGAACGTCGAAAAGACGCTTAACTTTCCTAAACCGGGTGGCTTCCTCACGAAGCAAAATTTCCAAACCGGCTGGCGTCAATACGACACTACGCCTCGACGTCGAACGGACGCTCAACTTTCCGTTCCGTTCCCCCTACGCAACGTTGCGCGAACCCGATGGCGTGCATACGGCACTACGCCTGCACGCCATTTAATTCCCGCAACGCGATGTTTTTGTCGACGTCGAGGCGTAGTGCCGTATGGACGCAATCCGGTTTACGCTACGCGACGGTCACATCGACGTCGAAACGTAGTGTCTCTCGAAACCGTACGCCATGCATACGACGCTACGCCTCAATGTCGAACAGACGTTCAATTTTCCGAAACCGGATAGCGTGCATACGGCACTACGTTTTTAACCGGAAGCGTGCAAGTAAAACTACGCTTGCACGCAATCCAGATCGCGCTAGGCGACGGTCTTGTCGACGCCGAAACGTAGTGTCTCCCGAAACCGTATGCCATGCATACGACACCCACTACTCGTATTCGTGTCGTATTCATTCACGACATTCGGTTGACAGGACCGTCACGTACCGCGAACAGGATTGCGTCCATACAGCACTACGCCTCGACGTCGTTGCCAGAACCAAATGGCGTGCATCCAGTTTTTACGTGACGTTTTGTCGACGCTAAGGCGAAGTGCCGTATGCATGCCAATGCGGTTTCAACTGCGGGACGTTGCGCGATTCGAATACTACGCACTACGCCTCGACGTCGACAAAACCGTTCGACGTAGAGGCGTAAAGTCGTATGGACGTTCCGGTCTAGTGACGTATAAACGCCGTCCGAAGTCCGATTTCAGAAACTTGAGAGTGCGTTCGACTTCGAAGCGTAGTTTCGTATTGACGCTATCCGGTTTTGGGTGGTCAGGCGTTTGTTCGAGGTCCAGGAGTAGTGTCCTATAAACGCCATCCGGTTTCGGAAAGCTAAGCTTCCGTTGGACGTCGAAACCTAGTTTCGTACGTACACCATCTGTTTTCGAAAAGTTGAGCGCCCGTTCGACGTCGAGGCGACGCGACGTTTTTGCTCCTTATACGGTTCTTTCTACACAACGTTGCGCAAACCAAATAGCCTGCATACGACACTACGCCTGCACGCCATTCAGGCGCTTTTGTCGACGTCGAAACGCAGTGCGGTATGCACGCGATACTGATCCTTCTACTCGACGTTCCTGTCGACGTCGAGACGTAGTGTCGTATGGACGCAATCCGGTTTGCGCTGCACGACCATTTTGTCGAACTCGATCTGTAGTGTCGTATGCACGCCATTTGGTTCCCTCTGCGCATGGTTGCGCGAACCGGATAGCGCGCATACGCCACTATGTCTTAAACGGAAAGGCGTGCATACGACAAGACCAGACCGTCGAGTAGGGCGAACCAGATGGTGTGCATACGACACTGCGCCTGAACGCCATCCAAATCCCGCTACGCGACGTTCATGTCGACGTCGAGACGTAGTGTCGTTTGCACGCCATCCCTTTTCTCATTCGCACCGCTGCGCGAACCTGATAGAGTGCATACGACACCCCTACTCGACGTTCCTGTCGACGTCAAAGCGTAGTGTCGTATCGGTTTGCGCTACGGGACGGTTTTGTCGACATCGAGGCGTAGTGACGTATGCATCCGGTTCGCGCAACTTCGCGAAGTTGTAACCGGATCGCGTGCACTACACACCTCGATGTCGAACGAGCGCTCATACGACACTAGGCATGAACGTCGAAAAGACGCTTAACTTTCCTAAACCCGGTGGCTTCCTCACGAAGCAAAATTTTTTAAAACCGGATAGCGTGCTTACGGCACTACGCCTGCACGCGATGTAAATCCCGCTACGCGACGTTCCTGTCGACGTCGAGGCGTGGTGTCGTATGCACGCTATCTGGTTTTCTTTACGCAGCGCGAACCGGATGGCGTGCATAGCGCACTACGCATCCACGCGACGTCAAAGCGTAGTGTCGTATCCATGCACGACATCAGGTTTGCGCTACGCGACGGTATGGTCGACATCCAAGCGTAGTGACGTATGCACGCCATCCGGTTCGCGCAACTTCGCGTAGTTGTAATCGGATCGCGTGCACTACACTTCGATGTTGAACGGGCGCTCATACGACACTAGGCATGAACGTCAAAAAGACGCTTAACTTTCCTAAACCGGGTGGCTTTTTCACCTATCGAAATTTCCAAAATCGGCTGGCGTCCATACGCCTCGAAGTCGAACGTACGCTCAACTTTCCGTTCCGTTCCCCCTACGCAACGTTGCCGAACCCGATGGCGCGCCATTTAATTCCCGCAACGCGATGTTCTTGTCGATGTCGTGACGTAGTGCCGTATGGACGCAATCGATTTCGTCGACGTTGTTGCGTAGTGTCGTGTCGTATGAGCGCCCGTTCGACGTCGAGGCGTAATGCACGCGATCCGGTTAGAACTTCGCGTAGTTGCGCGAACCAGATGGAGTGTATACGTCACTACGCCTATGCAAGCCATTAGGTTTTTCATACGCAACGGTAATGTCGACATCGAAACGTAGTGTCGTATGCACGTTATACGGTTTCCCTTACGAAACGTTGCGCAAACAGGTGTCGTGGAAAATTTGTCGCACCCGAAAAATTTTTCGCACCCCGAGATTCTCGCGAGACTGCGACAAATTTTTCATGTACTCGTAAAAAATCTGTCTCACCGGAAAATTCGTCGCACGTAGTAAATAAATAATAGCCTAGCAGTTTGCAGTGAGCTTCAAAGTCTTTTGTGTTATTGTTTGTGTACTAAGTTTTGTAGACGGATGGACGACTATTTAGGCTATCATTCGTTAACAATGCAGTGTAATGAACTTTCTTATAATCCTGTAATCTTGTAACAATGCAATACAAGACTTACCTGTCCAGTTCGCTGTATTGCTTTTTTACTATCAGTGCAATCATGCAGGAGTATGCGTGTATCATCAAACCACTTGACGTCGACGATTCGCCGCGGGCGACGATTGTTGCATACTTTCGAAGTTTCGATCACGCCAAAGCGAGCGATAGATCGCTGGCTACAGGGGCAGCGACGGGCGGTGGGTTCGTGACATTCGCGCAAATCTCAGCTTTTTCGATGGGTGACGGAAAGGGGGTAGCGGCGGTAAATCGACAAGCAGTCAACCTCTAACTCGTAGCTCTGAAAATAGGGAGGAATTTTGATAATGTTGGAAATCAAAACTCCCTCTTTTTTCCCTACGCAATTAACAGAACTTCCGTTAACAAAACTTAACAAAACTTTCTTCCTATATGGGGAAAAAGCCTAAAATAAAAGGGAATACTTGAGTCATATTCCACTTTTTGCAACACTCACGTATGCTAACCTATTCTATTTTAGCATACGTAAATAATAGAACACTCCATTTGTACTTAATAAACCCCCTCGATGCTTGTAGAACCTCATTCTCGACGTCTATGATGACTTATTTTCATATAGGGAGGTAAATTTTGTCTAAGGAGATCGGATGGGACAGAAGCCCTTGGCCTAGTCCAATATGATTTTATCTAAAATAATCCAGACATCTTGAGTTATGTGTGTTAGTTTTGTAGTCAAGACATGCCCTGAGCGTTTGCAAGTACTATAGATGACTGACTGAAGTGAATGCTTTTTGCGTTGGGGGCATGGCTATTACTGACGACATACAGAAACTTACCAACGCCCACTCAAATGGCAGTGTTGTCGACAACACAACACAAATTGCATGTTGTGAATCGGCATAATGAGTAGTACCAACAGTCTACAGACACAATATTGTGTGTTGTCATCATTGCCTTCCCCACCAACCAAAATTTTCAGCCCTGTCAAATACTGGGAATACTTTCTACCAGGGTTTTCAATAGACCTAAATTTTTAGGCCGTCATAATTTCCAAGCTAAAAAATTTGGGCGTCAGTGTACAAAATCTGAAAGTCATGCAGTAGACCTACAAGAAAAATCAAGCAACACATTAACATAATGCAAAACAATATGTGGTAAGTACTACATGTTTATCTTAAGCACCACGAACATAAACATTGGTTTTGAAAACAAGCAACATTTAATTCAAAACGAAGAACGCAGTTTCTGCATCTGAAAAAGTTACAAACTTGCAGAGTTCAATATAGTTAATAGAATAAGTTAATACTGTCCATAAACAATTTAACACAGAACGAATAAAGCTCGTGCGGCTTAAAATGCAGTGGACTAGACACATAAATCAAGTTTTGTTAAGTCTATGAACCATGATGCAAAACACAAAAAACCAGCTGTGGCTACGATAGCCGACCAAATCTGAAAATACAAAATACAAAATCTGAAAAATTACGTTACGTTAATGGCGTGATGCCGCAGTTTGACAGTGAACCAACTTAGACAGTTAGTTTAGCACAGCAGCTCAGAAGTAGCTCGAAACTGTCCATTATAATTGCGGCTAAACTGCTGCAAATGAATAACATGATTACTACTGACAGCCAATAGAAAGTCGCCAGCCGGCCAGCGTTTTATCCGATGTTACCATCGCTGACTCCTACGACTTACCGTTTAGCCACAATACTGCACGATTGGCATATCATAATGCATTATGATCATTCAAAGTAATCCAAGGTTAATGATTTACATATAAGCTGAAAGGTCGTGTGTTACTTTCTATTAGTGATTAATAGTAACCTTAACCCTCTCCAACTGTTTTTGAGATTTGGCCAGTTTTCCATTAAATTTCCTACCTCCCTTCATTCGACCCCAAATTTAAAAATGTACCTTTTTTACTAGATCGCTAAAATTTTGCACGCCTAGGTTTACGACACGAGTTATTCGTGTAAAAAGTTTTCCTTTACGACCTCACGCTTAGTCACAATACATCTGTTACAGACGACAGACGACGATGGACAGACGACAACCATACCATAAGATCGACCATTACTTAAGTACGGTTGGGTAAAAACGCGCAATTTTTGTTTTCCAGAGTTGAAAATAGTGACAGTGACATTGACACAGTTGCCGTAGCAGATCTATATGAAATGAAGTACAGCATGTAGGCCTATGCAGAAACACGACAGTCAACATAAGTTATTTGACTAAAGAAGCATTCGAGAACAGATTCTGATGTCCATTCGCAGTTTATTACAGACAAATAGACATAAAAAGGCAGTTTTATCTGCTTGTCATGGTTGCATACAGTCATGGCTCATGGCTGGTCGTCTGCGGCATAACGCACTTTAGCTTCGTCTCGGCTGCAGCCATCCACGGCCTGTATGGCAGCAACCAGGACCTACAGAAATATTACAGTCCTGTTTTGTCAATAGCGTGGAACACAGCGAAAAAAATTTTATGGTCATTGGGTACCAATGCAAAGCATGACAGGAAATCGTGCAAATATCTTACGATGTAGGCCTAGATAAAAAATGTGATAGCAGTTTTTCAGTTGATAAATTATTTTATTCTGAGGTTGCTCAAAAAGGTGAACTGCATTCATTTTCATTAAAATAGTGAATACAAAACAATCTTGATGACTCTGAACAGCTGCTGCAGAAAAAAACATCCCGAACATTATCGATTGGCACTCAAAGAATTGTCGACCTATGTTAATAATTTTTGTTACAAATATTTCTGGCACAACTGGCCATCAAATGACCGGCCAATTTACCACCTCACCCAATGTTCGCGTTTGCACTACCTCGGGAAAAATGAACCAACGAAATATGCATTAAAACGAACAAAAATACGTCAAAAACCATCACGAATGTAGAAAAATTGACAGATTTTGATAATTTTTGGTGCAAACATTTTTTGAGACGCAACTGCCCATCAAACGACTGTTCTAGTTCCCACTTCACCTAATGTGTGCTTCTGCACTAAGTGGAAAAACCAAAACAAGCGATATGTGCATTAAAATGAACAAAAAAAAATTAATTAATTTTATATCTTCGAAACTGTGCCCCGACGAGCCAGTCAATTACATTGTCTGACTATCATCCAGCACTCTATCAACCAAATGATTTTCACGAATGTTGATGAATTAAAAAAGTGACAGGTGAAGTCTGGATAAGCAGAACATCATTAACATTGCTGTCAGCGAAACTGGAAACCACGTAATGTGGTCACGTAATAGACTGACACTGTAAATTTTTTTACTGCAAGCAGTTGTAAAACGGACAATTGAATGAAATGCCAAATAGTCAGCAATTCCTCTTGACAAAGTGCAATAACATAACCCAATACACTATCTGTGTCATTGCACTTTGTCGCAAGATCTGACTGTCCCATAATTTTTGGAAATTGCACCCATTGACGCAAGTTACTGCTCATATATGACAAGTGTGTCCACGAAAGTACAGAAAATAAGTAATCTACCCAAACACATGCATTAAGCAGTCTATCTATGTACATGTAAGCATACCTTTGTTGGACACTAGATACATGTGAAGTTTAGCAGGGGAGCCACAGATTGCTGTACCGAAAGCACAACTGAAACAAGCTGCATACAAGAAAAACACATGAACATGTAACAATGTTGGTTGTTAAACCGTGAACGCTGTAACTGGTGTCACTAAATATTCAATAAGTCTTATACTGATTACTCGAGTTATTTCGAAGATTAACCGAAGTTAATATTGCAGCATCTTAGTCATCGCAATTCTGTCTGTCTGTCTGTTACACAGGTGGATCAGTCAAAAACGGTGCAAGCTAGGATCACCAAATCTTCACCGTCGGCTGCCTGGAAGAGTCTAGTTTCAAAAACCGTAAAGCTGCACTCGAAGATGAATACAAAAAGCAGTGCAACGCAAGATTTATGCAGTCAAAAAAGCATACTCATCCGACATTGTAAAGGAGTCACCACTGCACAATTTGTGCTACGTCTTCAAGAAATAACAGCCAGTTTGCAAGTTTACAAGAAGTTATTTCAAACACTTACTGATGCTATCATAGTTGTTGCATGCCTTCCGGATTCCACTTCCTTCGGCACGTAGTGTGTCGCCACCGTAACTGCCATGTTGAAGTTAGTGCCGCACTTTCCGTAAATAATCGTTTTTGTCGCTTCGCATCATGATTCTGAAAAATGTAACAACGAAACAAAGTAATACCTGTACCCTCAGCCACACACCACTTAACACTGCTCGATGATAAATATGGGACTAGTAATGTGCCTATAGTATTTTTGTCTCAGCTTTGGCTGGTTCACATTGCACCTACCCACGGAGGGATGGCCAGGCTGAGTTGACCTAAATGGCTGGTTACAAGCGAAGATGGTTACCATAGGATACCATAGGATACCATAGGATACCATAGTCTGTACCGTAACTATATAGTCAATCAAAATTGTATTAGCCATTTGAATTGAACCCAAACCACTAATTTGTTCTTCTCATTAAAACAAAACACATATTTCAACACACTATACAGTACAAGGTATCTGCCATCGTGGCAGTAGGAAGTTCCACGTCCCGCGGTAGAGGCGGTACAGAGATTGGAGGTGGGACCACAGAACTGTGGACGGCCGTGGAACACTACAGTAAGTAAAATAAGACTCCGAGTGGAAAAACCTGGTAGTAGTACGTACGTTGTTTTTGTAGGATATCTGCGAATATCCACCGCCTATTTTCGTTGGTCTTTAGTCTTCGCCCCTACCGGGACTGTCATCTAAGGTTCCCCCTTATTTACGGAACGCATTTCTCAAGAACACATTACAGGCAAGGGCCCACCACTCTACGCCGACCCATGGAAAAGAAATCTGGATAACGACTCCAACCGACACGAGGAGGAGAAGGCCAAAGTGCTTTACAGATGCACCAGACACATTCTACCAACACCCGCAATATCACGCACACAAAACACCCATGTGACGCTGACCTACAACGACATACAAGTTGAAGTTACGATGCCACTAAAGACGATGGTAAAAAGCGGATCGGCGGATGTGCGGATCAACAGATGTCGCAACAAAATTAGGGCAAGGGTTTGGAAGAGGGTTAAAATTAGGGTTAGGATTACGGTTAGGGATAGTGTATAAGGCAGTGAATTTCAACCGAGGTTCCGCGGAACCCCAGGGTTCCGCGAGCATCTGCCAAAAGTTCCGCGGCTTGTCAGTAACAAAAAATAACCAGAAAAGCACTCGGAGTGTCGTATGCACGCCATCCAAGCGTCCGTTCGAGGTCGCATGCACGCCATCTGGTTTCATGAATTTCGGTAACTTGGTACTAAATAAACGCCATCCGGTTTCGGAAAGCTAACGTAGTTTTGTACGGACGCCATCTGCTTTCGAAAAGTTGATCGTTCGTTTGATGTCGAAACGTAGTGTCGTATGCACGCCAGACGGTTTTGGAAATTTCGCTTCGTAAGGACCCCGCTCAATTTAAAAATGTGAAGCGTCTTTTCGACGTTATTGCGTAGTGTCGTGTCGCATGAATGCCCGATCGACGTCGAGGCGTAGTGCACGCGATCCGGTTAGAACTTCGCGAAGTTGCGCGAACCAGATGGCGTGTAGCGATTAGGTTTTTTCATACGCAACGGTAATGTCGACATCGAAATGTAGTGCCGTATGGACGCAATCTGGTTCGCGCTACGTTCTTCCTCGTCATACGGTTTTTTTCTACGCAACCCAAATAGCGTGCAAACGACACTACGTCTGCACGCCATTCAGACGCTTTTGTCGACGTCGAGACGCAGTGTCGTATAGACGCAATCCGGTTCGCGCTAAGCGACCGTTTTGTCGACCTCGAAATGTAGTGTCGTATTCACGCCATTTGGTTCCCTCTGCGCAAAGTTGCGCGAAGCGTATAGCGCGCATGCGCCACTACGTCTTAAACGGAAAGGCGTGCATACAACAGGAACGTCGCGTAGGGCGAAACGGATAGTGTGCATACGACACTGCACCTGAACGCCATCCAAATCCCGCTACGCGACGTTCATGTCGCCGTCGAAGCGTACTGTCGTATTTATGTACGACATCCGGTTTGCGCTATGCAACGGTGTTGTCGACATCGAGGCGTAGCGACGTATGACGCCATGCGGTTCGCGCAACTTCGCGAAGTTGCCACCGAATAGCGTGCATAAAACACTACGTTTCGACGCCGAACGGGCGCTCAACTTCCCGAAACCGGATGGCGTCAATAGAACACTACTTTGAAGTCGATGGCGTGCATAGAACCTGCACGTTATCCGGATTTCGCAACGCGACGTTTTTGTTGACGTCGAGGCGTGGTGTCGTATGCACGCCATCTGGTTTTCTTTACGCAACGTTGCGCGAACCGGATAGCGTGCATAGCGCACTACGCCATTTGGATTCCACAACGAAACGTTTTTGTCGACGTCAAAGCGTAGTGTTGTATCCATGCACGGTTTTGTCGACAGCGAGGCGTAGTGACGTTTGCACGCCATCCGGTTAGCGCAACTTCGCGAAGTTGTAACCGGATCGCGTGCACTACACCTCGACGTCGACACTAGGCATGAACGTCGAAACTTTCCTAAATCGGGTGGCTTCCTCACGAAGCAAAATTTCCAAAACCGGCTGGCGTGAATACGACACTACGCCTCGACGTCGAACAGACGCTCAACTTTCCGTTCCGTTCCCCCTACGCAACGTTGCGCGAACCCGATGGCGTGCATACGGCACTACGCCTGCACGCCATTTAATTCCCGCAACGCGATGTTTTTGTCGACATCGAGGCGTAGTGTCTCCCGTAACCGTATGCCATGCATACGACGCCTCGCCTCGATGTTGAACGGACTCTCAATTTTCCGAAACCGATTTTCGTGCATACGGCAGTACGCCTCGACGCCGACAGGGCCGTCGCGTAAGGCAAATCGGATGGCGTGCATGCGACACTACGCCACGGCATCCTGATCCTGCTACGTGACGTTCCTGTCTACGTCGAGGCGTAGTGTGGTATGCACGCCATCCGGTTTTTTATTAGCACCGTCGCGCGAACCGGATAGGGTGCATACGACACTCACCACTTCAGAGTGACAGTTGAGAGTGCGTTCGACTTCGAAGCGTAGTGTTATATTTACGCCATACGGTTTTGGTTCGAGGTCCAGGAGTAGTATCGCATGCACGCCATCTGGTTTCATGAATTTCGGTAGCTTGGTACTAAATAAACGTC
>Ga0209671_1007871_pt1 | contig 11112 bp, 7 predicted proteins | sample WorMetHERISLAND2_2_FD_187401 | JGI IMG/M metagenome (GOLD analysis project Ga0209671, IMG submission 187401) | Marine gutless worms symbiont microbial communities from Max Planck institute for Marine Microbiology, Germany - Olavius geniculatus... | ecosystem: Host-associated > Annelida >...
CAATAAACTCGGGCACATGGGAGTGCAAGCAAATGCCTAATTTCTGTGGTAGGCCTAATAAAGATTTATGCAAATTAGGCAAAGAATATTTAAATGATTTTCTATGCAAGTTGGGCCCTTTTTGTCTGCAACATTCTAAAACTTTTGACATATCACAGGCCTTTCTACGGGTAATTATTGCTGAGTTATTAACGCTCAAACAGGTCCGGTTTTTTTAGCCACCTTCTGTTTTTTGGCCCACCCTGTAGAAGGTGGGCCAAAACAACCTAAAGAGCAAACTCAATAGTTTCAGCAATGCCAGCTTGTTCCACAGTGGCTGGTGGCGTGGCGTAGTTGGTAGCGCGTTTTGGCTGAAACGAAGTTACCCTATGCCAGACCAGGTTAGTACTGCAATGGGTGACTGCCTGCGGACAGGTAAACCATCTTGGTGTGAAGCCTGCCAGCTAGGTCAACTCAGCCTTCTACCCTCCGTGGGACGGTAAAATGAGTAGTAACTCATTTGTGGGGACCTAGGTACAGCTGACTGGGGTTGTCTAGCCAGCCGCTGCGCCAGCCTGTGCCTGCAGACTGTACACGGTGGCCGTGCGGCAGGCGGCTCTGGTTAGTGACGAAAGCACATTAGAGGCGTGCGCATGCTCGTGACTATGTGCTATACAAATTGACGACCTTTACCTTTACAGCAACCAGTGACAGCTGGAAAGGCTCGAAAGAAGTCCTGAAAATTTATAACAGCACCAGTATAAAAGCATAAATTGTTCAGCCACTAATTATAATGTATTTTTTGAACAGCACTTGAAGCAGGGTGGTATGGGCCCACACAAGATAGTGGCACTCTTTGGCCATCTGGAAATACCGCCACTTCTTTCAGGAAGTGATTTTTCTGTTTCCAGGCTCATGCATTCAAAAAAGTTTTTCACTAACCTACTTTTTGCAACTAGTCCTACTGCAAACTGAGGCACACGATAATCCTTTCATTGGATCATGCACTAGATACATTATATGCAGTGCGTTTGTGTCAGTAGACAGAATTCGTAGTTTCATATGGAAGAAAATCAACAGTGCTAGGTGAAAAAACCACGTGCGGAAAAAGCGGAGAATCTAAAGTGACCAAGCTCACCTGATCTGTTCCAAAGCAATATGAAGTCGATGATATTCAGCCACATCAAACACTGCACACTCTTGCTGCTGGTTTGGCCTATACAACAAACAAACCTGTAGTAGTGGCAGTGGTAGTAGTAGTAGTAGTAGTAGTACTAGTTGTATTCAGCCATGTCAAACAGCACACTCCTGCTGCTGGTTTGGCCTATGTAATATACACCCGCAGTAGTGGCAGTAGTAGTACTGTAATAGTAGTAACATTAGTAGTAGTAGTAGTAGTATTCAGGCACGTCAAATACTGCCTCCTTTTGCTGGTTCGACCTATAACTGAACACACACATATGGATAATGACCATGACAATTAACCACTTTACTTTCATTATCATGATGAGCCCATCAAGCAGCACCCGCCGCGAGGACCAGTCACCAAACACAGTGGTCTTGATGCCCCAGAAAGACAAGAAATTCCAACACATTTGTGGACAGGTCAAGGATGCAGTAATTCTGGACTAACTGAAATAATAGGCTGGCGAAACATAAACTGTCATCATAGTAGTAGCAGTAACAGTTTAGAAATCTTGCTACAGTGCATGACATTTGAGACAATCGATTGCTTGATCGCCTAAAAGCTAACCCTAACCCCAATGCCAGTGAGTTTTCAGTTTCAGTGAGTGAGTGAGTAGGGTTTAATGTCCCGCCCGACACAGTATAAGTCATTTTGGAGACGACCTTTACAGGCAAAATTGCACATACACATAATAACAAAAAAAAACAGATTAACCTTTACAGAAAGTTTCAAATCACTGAAGCTGACACAAATCAGTTTGATGCCATTACTCTCCACCATCTTGGCGTCTATGTGTCTACACCCTACAGTGACAGCTAAGTCCCGTCATAATCGACTGACTATCATGGTTGTGCAGTACAGTGCATGCAAATTGCTTAGCGATGCTGGTTTATAGCAGAGAATTTTTTTAAATATGCGGAACTTTTTGAAGCAAAATATGCAGGAAAATATGCGGAATTTGGCGAAATATGTGGCATATATGCAGCACAATTTTCTGCATATTTCCGGCACATGCAACTTCGAGTGACGGAGAATCATAATTATGATCATTAATAGGCCAGTTCTGCACAGTTTTGACATTTTCGACTTAATGCATTCAACGTCTAATTGTAAATAATAATCGGTAATCAGTAATCGATGCTGCCAAAAATATTTAACGGTCTTAAAACAACGTTGGACAAGAAAAAAGCTGAAAAATGCGATCGCATATGTGCAAATATGTGCGAAGTTTTGGATATGCGGCATAATTTTCGCATATGCAATTTTGCAAATGCCATTATATGCAGAAAAATATGCGATATGTGGATTTTGGCAAAATATGCGATTGCATATTCGCATATAACCAAGCATCCTAACATGTCAGGTCTGGGCCGTGACATCTTCAGTATTGTTAACTGCAGCGGATGGATGATGTTGCTACTAACGATTTGAAGTCGGGGTCGTAGACTCGTAGGTATGATTCAACTTCCTCCAGACGGTCAGCCTCATCTTCAGAGTCTGTGTCACCGCCCTCCGTATTCTGCAGCGGCACATTGTCGACAGAAAAACATTTCAGTCCTCAAATTAATTCTAGTTACATAGAGTTCGCTGAAGGGTAATTATATTTTTTCATATTTTTGTTCTAATATATTGAAAACTACATTTTTTGGGCTACAACTGCTGAAAATTTCATGCAAATTAATTGTCATTCGAACGAGTTGTAAAAACAAGAAAAGTTTGCCTTTTTATTTGAAACCATGTAATCAGAATCTGTCAGTCTGCCAAAAAATTGCATTTCAAAATGCAATCACATGCAAGTCAGTAGAGTAAAATAATGTACACCATGGGCCATAAAAAATGTGGCACTTTACTTTTGTCAAAATTATCTTCTTTAACTGGCACACTCTGCATACAATTTGCAATAAAGTGATTATTATATTTCCCACCACATGGTTAATGCATCTCTACACTACCTTATGAAATATAACTGTAAGCAAAAACTAACGATAATAACAAAAATATAGGTAGGTGGGAAAAAAACACTTCAAACCAACATTGCAATGAATGACTCGTATGACACTAGACTGTGTTAGACCCACACAGTTTAGTGTCATACAGGCCATTCACAGCAATGTTGGTCTGACGTGTTTTTTTCAATTTTAGCAAAATGTTTGTTATTATTGTTATGTATGCATAATTTATTGATATTTCACAAGGTAGTGTAGAGACGCATTTACGGTGTGGTGGGATATATAATACTCGCATTATAGCAAATTGTCTGCGGAGTGTGCCAGTGCAAAAATAGTGAAAATCGATCAACAACTGGCAAAGATATGGACAAAAGTAAAGCGCCACGTTTTTTATGGCCCACCCTGTACACTGCTTATTAGTCAAGCAATGTAAGACAAGATGATGCATCTTATTCTTCAGCAAAGAACAAACTGTTGCTTGATGTGTTACAAAATCACTTATTGTGATGAGAAGAGAATTTTCAGACGGGCTGAAAACTGGATGCTACAATGCCATCAACACCAAGCTGAACTTACAATCTGCTTGTATAAGTCCCAATCTTCATCATTCAGACCGAACGTGTCTTCTTTCTTCCTCTTTGAGCCTGCCAGCAGACCAATCCATAGCAACTTCATGGCACTTCACAAATACAGGCATCTAATCAGAACTAGGAAACCATAGCTGTTTATTAGTTGAATTTTGCAAGTTTAATTATCACTAGGACTGGATAGGCACAGAAGTAAGACTGCTGTTACTACCATCAGCAGTAGTAGTGATAATAAAGCAGCAGCAGCAGTAGTAGTGTGTGTAGCAGTAATAGTAAAAGCAGCGTAGTAGTAACTAACTGTGTGCTAGCTGGGTCAGTATCTTCATACGATGCTGTGAAGCATGAGTTCGTCGTTTGGTCATTTCCTGGCGCCGCTGTCGTCTCTCCGCCTGAGTGTTCAGAATCTCCTTCAATCAACAACACACAACATTTTGTGGTTATAAAGGGGTAGTGCACGTGTACTGCATAGCACCCTTCACAGAATCCATCACAGAGCTACGGAGCATCACCTGCCATATGGGATCACACAGCCACTCAACACAAACAAATCCGGTTAACCTTAACCCCAGTACTTGATTTTCCTACCCTGTAGGGATGGAGGTGTTTTACCAGTCCACAAACAGGTGAACCATCAATGGTTGTTAAAACTGATTTGTATAGCTGAAAACTATAAAAATAAAGATCAGTGCCCCATCCCCCCATAAGCCTTACAGCTCCACTAAGACTTCACGTGCTAGTACTATACTAAGATATATAAAGTTACGGCTATCTATAGCCCTCTATTTAAAATGTCATTTCTGTTAAGCAAGTAAGTGTAGTGCGTCTACCTGTCGCTGTTGATGCAAGAGTGCAATGCGGGCTTCCATTGGATCTCTCTCAGTATCAACAACCAACTTGTCTGTGTCCTAAAGCCCAAATTCCATTACGCTGACTTTCACTGAAACTTCCCCACAGGGAAATTCGTGGACACAAATCATGAAAGTTGTAAACACAAACGGTGACAAATCACGAAATCGTGAAATTTCAGTGAAAGTCACGGACACAAACCATCTCGACATGTCGAGATGTTTGCGACAAAGTCTGTGAAAAGTCCGTAACAAACCCGTTTGTGTTGCTCTAATGGAATTTACAATTTAGTCCGTGGATTTTGGCGCGAACACAAATCACAAAAGTCCGCAACATAAATCATGAAAGTCGGCGACATGATTTGTGTCGCGGACTTTCGTGATTTGTGTCCGCAACAAAGTCCACAACTTTGTCGCGGAAAAGTCATGGACTTTGTCGCAAAATTGGAGTAATAGAATTTCGGCTTAAACCAGACACACAGTATGTGTATTACGGGACTGACAAGACACACATGTGTATCAGTCCATATTAATAGTGAGTCTGCATCAATCAACGTTGTCATCATTACCAATTCAATATTATGAGACAAAAACTAGCTACAAGAAATATTTTTGATGGTAACCAATTCAATACTCCTTACACAGTATTTGCCGATACCAAACTCCAATTGATCTGCTGACCCCAAAACCCAACCCTCAAACCAAGACTAAAGTGATTCTGAAGAGCAAGATATGGCCATTTGAAATTATGCAACATGGCGGCAGGGTGCCATCTTGGATTTGATCCGACTGGAAGTAGCGCTATTGGATATGGCAACCCCGAGAACCAAACAATGATCGGATCGGAAGTAGCGCTCTGTTGGATCAGCTGACCCCATAAAACCTACCCTAGAACCAAACATGGAGTGAATCAGAAAAATGGTTGCTGAGATAATGACAATGTCTACTACTACTACTACTACAACAACTACTACTACAGACCTGCTCTTTGTCCGTCCTAGTTCTCTTGACTGCAGCTGATCTCTGGTGTCTCTGATTGCTGGCTGTGTCATCTTTCTTCATTAGTTCCTCATTCACACAAGATGACGTCTCAATTTCCTGACGAATTACAACAACGTAGTAGCAAATTCCCACCCCCAGATCATCACCACTGAACGCCGACCAGCCTCACCAACAAATTTCACGTAATTCCATTCGTAAATTTTTCAGTTATCTTGCAAACAGACAAAACGACAGACATGTGGAACCATCTGACGGTTGAAATCCGACAGCATTAAAACATTTCAAGCACGTACTAAAGTGTTTCTGGTCCTTTGGGCTGAGGCCACTGTGACTTTTGTGCTTAAACTGCACCCGCTCTAAGCACCCGTACTCACTCACTTGCACACAAATACACAGATGGAAAGCAGTAAAAAATACCACCTGCATCAACATTGATACAACTAATCATGCCATTATAACTAAGCCTAACCGGTGCAGTTAGCAAACTGTCTTGAACCACAGCATACCAAGACTTTCACGGAGAAACATACCTAATGCATAAATGCAATAAATATTTATCATAACCATCATCCAAACAGTGTATTAGTAGTAGTAACAGTAATGGTAGTAGTAGTAGTAGTTGTTGTTTTCTAGCCTGTGCATCAAAGTCAGTGTCATCACGGCAGATCCTGTCCTGCAGTTTCTGAACAGAACAGCTTAGCATAGTAGTAGTAGTAGTAGTAGTAGTAGTAGTATAACTTGTTGTTGTAGCAGTAACAGTAGTAGTAGTAGTTGTTGTTGTTTCTAACCAGTTCAGTAGAGTCGGTGTCTTGACGGCAGATCCTATCTTGCAGTTTCTGAATGGAACAACTCAGCTTTGTGATTGATTCCTTCAGTTCTTCTATGGACGTCAGCCCGACCTCACGCAATGCCCGCTGTACACAGAAATAAAATCCACTAAACCAGAATATATGATGATAAACTAGGATACACAAGAATAAACCAGAACAAACCATAACGTATGAAAATAAACTATCCCGGTAAACTAAAAAAAAAACAAACTGGAACTGGCATCACCTTGCCAGCCGTTTTCCAGATCTGCCTTAAATTTTAAGCCTAAAAATGCAAAAAAGCTGACATTATTCAGTACAAAAAACTGAAGTGCAATTATTATCAAAAATTGGGTACAGGGGCCAAATTTTCGAAACTTCTTAGGAAGATCATTGACATCATTGGCTGCCAGCAGCTTTGTAACTGTTTCAGAAGACTTCTTTTCCAAATAAAGTATGCGGATTTTCGAAACTTCTTTGGAAAATGTCTTCGGAAGTATTTGAGATCTTCTAAAGAAGATTCTGAGAAAGGGTGCGCAATTTTCGAAACTTCTTTGGAAACTTCTTAGGAAGAATTTAGGCAAATATCTAGGAAAGCACTAACCTTGTCCTACATGGAGAAAGCTGTGTAATAAAACGAAATTTGTAAAAAGTACACAATGTTGACACTTAGTTTAGACGTTGTATGTGACGTTATAGGTTATTTGCGTAACGCTGTGGTAAAATCAACAATGAGTAAGTAAAGGAAATTGACGTTTGGTCAGCTTAAAAAACGAAGTGGTGTGTAAAATGCATTTCCCGCGGACGTGCTAAGATAAGAAGTTTTCCTAAGAAGTCACATGGTCGGTATAAGCGCATCTGATTGGTTGAACTAGTTTAAGAAGATAAGAAAAGAAGAAGTTCTTTGGAAATGCAAAGAAAGCCGTCGAAAATTCGGATAAGAAAACTTCTTTGAAATTCCTAAATCATCTGACATAGGAAGATCTTTGGAAAATGTCTTAGGAAAGTTTCAAAAATTTGGCCCAAGGTTCCTATTCTGACAGTTCCTATTCCAACAGCCACTACTCTTGACAAACATGACGTCACAGTATTCCTGTAGTTGTGGAAATAATATAATGGTTTGAGTGCACCGTAGCCAAAGATAAAAATTTACTCCTATATGTTGGCATAAAAAGTGTCAGAATAGGAACTGTAGGAATAACTGTTGGAATAGAAACTGCCCCAAACCACTTCACCCCAGCAAAAATTCAGGTTAGTGCCACAAACTTCAACTTATACACTGAATAAGGCAGGCCTTAATGCAACGAAATTAATCATACTGGTGGCATGATAGATGGAGTAATTATTAAACCAACTCACTGTTCACTGCTCACCATGACAATTTCATCATCAACATCATCATCAATGTCCTCAATGACATCATAGGCTGTCATCAGCTTCTGTAACTGCTCCTGTTCCGCCAACAACTACAACATCCATACCATAGCTACCACAACTGCCGTAACTACTACAAATACTACTACAGCCACTACAACTACTACAAGTACTACTACAAGTACTACTACAATGTCTTCAATGACATCATAGACTGTCATCAGCTCCTGTAGCTGCTCCTGCTCTGCCAACAACTACAACGCACATGGCATAACTACTACAACCACTACAACTACTGCAACGACTACTATACAATGTCCTCAATAACATCGTGGGCTGTCATCAGCTTTTGTAACTGTTCCTTCTCCGCCAATAACTACAACACACTCACCGTAACTACTAAAAATACTACTACAATCTTTCAAATGACATCATTGGCTGCCAGCAGCTTTGTAACTGTTTCAGATCTTGTTCTGCCAATAAGAACAACATAAATGACACAACTTCTACTACAGATACTACTACTACTATGACAGAATACAACTACAATAAAATATGACTATGACTACTACTACTAACCCTGCGTTGGCATCGTCTGTTAGTCAGTTGGTGTAATCTGTGGACCTGCTGCTCTCTACGATCTTTCAACTGCTCTGCTGACAGACTTGTAGCTGCTTGCTACAGACACAAAAAACAGTGAGCAAATTAGCAACTGATTAGTTTTAGTTCCAGTCTCGACAACTGGAAATTTACTAATCACTCAAATTTTATTAGTCACTAAAGTTTTTTGTGGCCAATCACTAATCATTAATTTCCATAACTCCACATCTAAGCAATCTATGAAGCATAACAATCAACCTCCAATTTGACAAAATTTGACAACAATACTTTAGTTAAGTAAGTAAATTACTAAGGTAACCTGAAAGCACAATTTAAAAGTTTGTCACAATGTTTTCTCACATTCTCAGAACCGAAGCAAAGAAGTATCTTCAACAACTATTCAAACTAACCAGAATTTATCAACGAACTTCTGAAGATGAAAAAGAGTACAAATTGGAACCTGGTTGAATGGCAATTGAATCTTATGCACATAAGCCGAGTAGTACTGATCATCAGTCCATTGCATTAGTTCTGACTCAAAGTCTACTGCCATGTGACACAGTCTCTGTACAAGCTCCTGCAATGACACATTAGCAGTAGTAGAAGTAGTAGTCGTAGTAACTGTACTAGTCGTAGTAGTAGTAGTAGTTGTTGTTGTTGTAGCTACATACTCACAGCGCAGCACGATAGTAAAGCAAAGAAGGTCATACCCTAAGGGGTTTAGGTAGGGTGCTCATCTCCCTTTCTAAGGCCATTGAGCCCGTACAGGTGGATAAACCACTAAGTCCATGACACATGGCCAGTGCGAAGCCAGACCTACGGTTACCCTTCCAGCCGCAGAGTGTCACCACCCTTTGAGCGGTACAGAATTATACTGCTTGGTGAACAGAGGCAAATGTGTGAAAACAACTTGCCTCAAGTGGTTACCTGGCAGTGCAACCGGCGAGACTGCAAGAGTCAAACCAGTCACCTCAGGATCACGAGTTTGACATGCTAACATTACACCGCCAAGCCAGCTCGATAGTACTGGCATTGTTGTAACCTTGGGCAATAAACGTTAAGTACAGGAAATGCCATTTAAAATGGGGGGGTGGAATTCTATAACTCCGAAACTCCTTTGCTGACTTTCAAGTAAACTGGCAAAATGATGAAATAGATGACCCGATGTTATGTGCAAAATGTGGCTACGTCTATACACACTGCAGTAATTACATATCTGCCTAGTTGGATCACTAGACTGATCAGCGCTGTTGAAGCATCAATGGCAACAACAACAATGACAACAACAACAATAAAGATGACTACTACTACAACTTCTACAACTACTACCACAATTACTACAACTACTACAGCTAGTACCTGATATGTTGTAGATACTTCAGCTGCACTACTCTCTGCATAAGTCCATCAATGACAACTACAACTACTATTATCACCACCACCACTGCTACTACTACAACTACAACAGATTATACCTCGGCACGGTTTAGGCTGAGTGAGCTGATATGCTGTGGATACTTCAGCTGCAGCACTCGCTGCATGAACCCATCAATGGCTGAACCGCCAACGTTAATCCTCTGACAGGCTGGCCCACATAAGCGGTCATTAAGCACTGGTAACACATGGGTGGCATGATAGCCACATGATACGATCAGCGCATCATGACCCAGTGCATCATGGGATTCACGACCTCCGTGCAGAGCCGTCACAAGAGCTTTCATGCTGTAGTAATAACTGAACAATGCATCGATGCCGTATGCCACCCGCGGAATGCAGTAACACTCAAACAATAGCTCTGACATCTCTGTACAAAAAACAACAACTACTACTACCACTACAACTACCACTATTACACTGTGAGGCATAAAAAACACACCAAAAATTTTTTCATCATAACTTGAAGAAAAGTGATCCAATTTCAATAAGTTTTAGTACAAATATTCCTGATACAACTAGCCATCAAATGAGTGTTTAGTTTCCCACCTCACCCTTTGTCTGTTTCTGCACTACCTGGGGAAAGAAAACGAACAAAGTATTGCATTTTTAACCACTGGTACTATTGCTTAATCAAAAATTACACAAAACACACATTTTCTCCATATTTTTATCATTTTAGCTGATAGTTTATCTAATCATCCATTTTTAACTGCCTACAAAAATGTTTGATATGTTGGCCCACGAACATGGGCTCAGCTCGAAGACACTCTCTCCATTTGTTGATAGCAGCGTCGATAACGTTCTGCTCCAGACCAATCCAAACTTCACCAGTCACTTCTTGAATTCATCAATATTCCTGAATGTTAGAAATATTTAATAAACGTGCCGCTGCACAACGGTCAAACCTTGTAACTGATTGGCTGTTGGTGGCCACATATCCAGAAAGATAACATTTTATAAAGTTTTTTTATTGATTTTAACGCATATTTTGTCTGTTCTGTTTTTACCAGGTAGTGTAGAAGCAGACGTTGGGTGAGATGGGAAACTGAACGGCCATTTGATGGCTAGTTGTGTCATGAATAAGTGTACCAAAAATTATTAAAATTGGATAACCGTTTTTCAAGTTATGGTAAAAAATTTGGTGTTTTTATGCCTCACAGTGTAGCAGTAGCTAAACAGTGCATCTATATATCACAGGCTGCGCGGTAGCGCCAGCCCTGTTGTAAGGGTGACCAGCCATTTCAATGGGAAACTCCAAAATTTGACCCCTCGTATTTCCCAAACCCCTTAATTTTTCCACACCAAAATTTGCACAAATGATTATGTCCAGCATATCTCCTGATG
>Ga0209671_1007874_pt1 | contig 11111 bp, 9 predicted proteins | sample WorMetHERISLAND2_2_FD_187401 | JGI IMG/M metagenome (GOLD analysis project Ga0209671, IMG submission 187401) | Marine gutless worms symbiont microbial communities from Max Planck institute for Marine Microbiology, Germany - Olavius geniculatus... | ecosystem: Host-associated > Annelida >...
GTTGAGGTTAGGGTTAGGGTTAGGGTTAGGGTTAGCGTTAGTTACATTATGACAATATGGAGGTGGGAAAAATTTTCCAGGTGCGGCAAATTTCCCACGACACCGGCAGCGTCCGGAGGCCCGCAGCGGTATAATGTACATGGTGTGCCAAAAATGACCAAACTTGTTTTGTCAGAACTTGGTCAAATCTGCACCAAATTTGATATTTTTTGGCAAACAGAGAGCCAGAGCGATAAAATTATGTAAGGTACATTCACTGTCCACCTCTCATAATTTATGTCAATCCACTCGCATGTAAAATGCAGATGCTCCAAACTGTCACGTTAGATCAGATAGCTCACTTTTCATTGTCAATTTAACAGAGAGTGCCATGTGATGTAATAATTGTGTGGTATTAAATATTTCACGCTGAAAATAGCAAACAACACTCATTTTGTAACAGTTTAGAGCATCTGCGTTTTACACGGTAGTGCGTAGACATAAATTATGTGAGGTGGACAGTGAGTATACCTTACATAATTGTATTGTCCTGGCTACCTGCATGTGTGCGCTAAAAATTGTCATATTCGGTGCAGATTTGACAAAAAAACAAGTTGGGTCATTTTTTGGCTTGCCCTGTAAATGAGAAGGGAGGGGCATGAAAAAAATTAAAATCCTTCCAAATTTGCAAAACCTAGCGGCGCTTTAACTTATCAGATTCTAAGCACAACATGCATGCAGCAAACTCTTGAAGTAAAAAAAGGCCAGAATGAGTCACAAGATCGAAAAGCATCGCGGCTTCACACAGTGGCGTAGCCAAGAGGGGGGGGCAAGGGGCCCAGGCCTCTCCCAATCCTACAGAAAAAAACATAAGCATACCTATAAACTGCACAAATTTTGCCAATTTGATCTGTTTATTTTCACGAAAATAATAAAAGTTGTTGCTACCAGATCTCATCTTTTAAAACTGAAATGCACCAAATTCAATTTCGGCTCTGGCTTCGCCCCAGACCCCGCTGGGGGAGTTCACAGCGCTCCCCCAGACGTCCTAGCTGGATTTTATGTGGAGGACAGGAGAAAAGGGGAGGGGTAAAAAGGAAAGGAAAGGGAGGGCAGAAACAAAAAAGGGAAGTGAGGGAGGGGAAAGGAAGACGAGGCTCCAATGGAAATTTCTGGCTATGCCACTGGCTTCGCATCTGTTAACTCGGACGCACTGTTACTGACGTCGCTGCTGCTCCTGCTGCTGCTGCTGCTGCAACGTCTTCTAGGCATACGTCAGCCGTCGCCTCGGCGACACAGGCTCCGCCTCACACGTCAATCAGCGCGCACGTCCCGCCCACTTCCGCCGACTCGACGCCGCTGATTGGTTATGTCCGACCGACCGACCGACACGTCGGTATAGCAGCTCGACGATGAATTTTCGTCATTCATCTGTCTGCGCTGAGTTTCGTGCTGGCGGAATATCTGATACACCAGGCTCTAGTCACGTGGCATTGGTATAGGCCTATAGCAGGCTCACTGTGAAGAGTACCTGTCTTTGCTTATAACCTATAGTCTACAGCAACGCAGCATTAGATGTAGTCGTCATGAATGCGACGATGACGTCACTGTGACGTCACAACTCTTCTCACGGTATGTTTGCCCGTATGTCATTACTTTCCAATACAGCAAAGTAATACAGTTAGCCATCAGCAGTTAACTTCATATTATCAATTGTCGAGAGTAATAGGCGCCAGTTTTGACAAAACAGTTAAAAACGGCAAAAAAATGAAACATTAAAAATGTTTTTGCAAACAAAATCTGCTGCGCATATTTTGTTAAACACCACAAATTTATGGCACAAAAACGATTTTATTGCATCACATTTTATGTCTAATTTGTTAATGGCATTGACATTAGCAGCGACGATTTTTTGTCATTTTTTGCCCATACACATTTTGGCTTTAGTTTTTGAAAAATGAGTTATCCCAAAATTATGATTACTGTTTATCGTTCACACGTTATTTACAGCTATATTTTAACTTCAAGTTTATAAGAAGCTTTATGGAATGCGAAACATTGTTTAAGTACCGGTGAATCTAACGCAGTGACTATTTAGCTGGCAGCCGTACAAATAGGGTTGACGTCATCATTTGGCCGGTTGCCGTGAGGGCCTACCTCTGCGGCGGTATACGACGAGCATCCGTGACAGCTGCCGAATGGAAGGTTTAAATCCTGTACCTATATCTAAAGATAATGTCAAATTTAAAAAAGTTGTGTATGAAATATTATACTGTAATTGTTAATTAAATGAATGATTATGAAAATCTTTATTCACCATCACAGGTAGTACAACAAAATAATTAAAGAAAAAAAATAAACGTATACAATAGTACGACAAAGTCAGTCACATGACCATTGATAGGCAACAGAATTTTTATAATATGTGGAGTTATAGTGGACGTTAGATGCAGTGATAAATCATGAAAAACATTGTGACGTACATGCACTCTTGCAGCTTTTTCATTATTCAGTGATTATATTCATATACGTGTGGACGGTGTGAAACTATAATCAACGTTACGTGGTTTCATGAATCTGGTCGTCTGACCCCCTTCCGTTCGATGAAACCCACGCATGAGCGGCGTCCTGGGTTTAAAAAAGTAGAGGGATAGAAAGTTGCAATTTTCCGACAAACAGTTGCAGATTGCTGCAGAGTATAGATTACGAGTGCTAAAAGTTTTATTTTTGTCTCAAAATGGGCGTTTTTAGCCCAAATATCGCATTTTTGTACTTGAATTGTCTAACAAGAGAGAGATTTTCCGACAAGCGAACACGAGGCCATTAGGCCTACCCAACGAACTTCTGGCTACAGACCTATACGTGCAAGATTAAAACTAACTTTTTGATTGATTGACTGAAATGCAGGCTATCGAGACAGCTCATCATCACTTCGGCTCTGCATGCAGGTAGCATAAGGTGAAATCAGAGAGAACGAGTGCAGAAAGTTCACCGCAGAGCTACAGCTATCATGATGGTGATTTGTGCCGGCTGTGAGCGGCCAATTATCGATCGTTTCCTGTTGAACGTGCTAGATCGCGCCTGGCATGTCGGCTGCGTCCAGTGCGCCGACTGCAAGTCTTGTCTCAGCGAACGCTGCTTCTCCAGGGACGGAAAACTCTACTGCCGACAAGACTTCTTCCGGTTTGCATCACGCATTATTCTCTGGTGATATAATGTCGCGTAGCGAGAAATTCGAAGGCTCTGAAGGGCATAAAAGCATTGTGGGCAAATTTGTTCGAATAAATTTGTTCGTAATGACAGGGACAAGCTGCGACTAACAAACATTAAACAGACAGATTCTGATCAAATTCATATAGGCTGTCAGTCATGGCATACACCACGAAGAAAAAAACTTAACTATAGATTTCCGTACTCGGCGAAGCATGTCCGCATGTCGAGATCCAACGCTCATAATACTTCAAATCAGCATTTATAAGTTAATTATTTCTTTGATTAAGCATCTTCCGTTAGCGAGTGTCCATAGAGTTCCAACATCTAAGGCGGCGGCATAGATCAATGACAAAGCTCGCAGCGGGAAACACAAACTTGCCCCGGTGTCGGTTTGAGCGCTAATTGTGGTCGAGCTAATCATTCTGAAGATGCCTTTATGTCGACCATGCAAGCACGTGCCCTTGCGCGGAATATACGGACGCAGGCTGGGGTGCATGGTTTCGTTTGCTGCGCGGACCGGCCGGTACATGCCGTTAATTAGTTCTTGATCTTAGCTGTGAGGGTCAACACGTGGTCTCGCATGAGCGATAATTGGAGCACGCCGATGATACCGCCCCCGACCACCAGGTGGCATATGATACGTGCCATATATGTCGGCCTCGTTGTCGATAGATACGAATATGTATAATATAATAATAATCATAGCCATAGATATTAAACACAAATAAATACGAAACGACATCGCAAATTTGCCACATTAGATAGATACTACAAACTGTTATGCCGTTCCGATATCAAAACTATCCTACATTGCACGTCAACTTATCTAAACAACAAACTTGTCGAAAAAGAGAAGTCTGCCTGCAAATACGTCCGGCTGCGGACGTGCATGCCTGTACTCCTGTCATGGTGTCGCAATGTGAGATCGGTCTTTGAAACAAGTAGGCCTACTATTTTACTTCAAACTATACTCGGCCCTGTTTTCAACTTAGCAGTAAGTATGCATGTGATTCTCGTTTTGAACCGTTTTAATTGATTTACTATCTTCATGTATATTACTGTAGTTTGTGCAAAAGGTATACAGAGAGGAACGTTCACTGTATTATGCGTAACGTTGTAATGAATGGCTGGTTTCCCGTCGAGATTGTGCGCCATATACAGCTGTACTTACTTACTTATTTATCGTGTGCAGGCGGTTCGGCGCGAAGTGCGGTGGTTGTGAGCAAGAGATCGGTCCGAGTGAATTGGTGCGACGAGCGCGCGCTCGCGTCTACCATCTCAAATGTTTCACGTGCGTCCTCTGCCGCAAACAACTGTCCACCGGAGAGGAACTCTACATGCTCGACGAAAACAGATTCATCTGCAAAGACGACTATCTTGTCAAGTTCCAAGGTTAGCGCGCGCAAATTCCATTCATTTTTCGATTGTTGTAAATTTTGTAATGGAATAGTAATGGTAGTAGTGAACGACGATGTTTTGCGGTGTTGTCAGCGAGTATTCACCCGGTTCATCGGATGAATATCAGAGCTCGAGCCAAGTTGGTTGACTTGAGCCGCAGATTCGCCTAAACCGGCAGCAGCTGCAGTATAGGCCTACCACATTCATCATCGCCATGATGTATTACTACACTGTGTCCGGAAAAAAAGTAACCCCCTAGACATCGTACAATAAAAATGGCAAATCTAAATGAATTAAATAAAATTTCGTACGACTATTCCCCAATAAATTACTGAAAACATTACCAAATTGTGTTCAAAAATATTGTTTTAGAGCGGAGTTATTAATTGTTGAATATCGATTACAAAATATCTCTGTTACCAATGGCGTTACATAAGTAAACCACGCGATATACAATTTTGTAACTTTAACAAAAACACCCGATTTTAGCAAAATTTTGCGTCAATAATGCGCCATCCATTGGCAATCCAAGTGCCAAATTTCAGTTACATCCGCTGAAGCGAACAATAGTTACAGTGGTTTATGTGAGATGACCTTAAAACACTTTAGTTTCAGGTTTTTGTGGATTACGTCAGACGCAAAAGACCTGAAACTGAAGTGTTTCGGGGTGACCTCACAATAGTTGCTGTAACCATTGTTTGCTTTAACAGATTTGCTTGAAATTTTACAGTTTGATTGCCAATAAATAATGCATTCGTAACTCCGCTCAGAAATGACATTTTTAAACGAAATTTGATGACCTCTTTAGCAATTTATTGGGGATTAATCGTACGAAATTTTGTTTGAATTCGTTATAGATTTGACATTTTTATTGTACGACATCTAGGGGGTTACTTTTTTCGGACACAGCGTATATTCACTTTGCTCAGCCCAAAATTGATATTTATTTCACTATCCCGGGGAGGGTAAAAGGCTTAGTCGACTATCGGTGGTAAGATTGAGATCGATGCACTGAATCAATGTCAGAATTTTTGTTTGAAGATTGAATAACGAGACTAATCGGAGACTTAACAGACGGACGGACAGACAACACCCAACAGCTGCGCATTAAAAACCCAGAAACGACGCATGATAAATAGAGTGCGTCAGTGAGTACTAGGCCTATATTTACGAGTTGACCCTATGTGCTGGACGCATCCATGCGTGTGGTGTAATGTGGACTTGTTCGCTAGCGCGCATGGGAAGCCCACTCTGTGCAGCGACGGGGGGCGATCACTCCAAAGTCAAAAATTTTTGGCTGCACCGCCCCCACGGATTGTTTGTCCTCACGTCACATAATTAGCTGTCACAAGCGTCCAGTCGCGGTAAACTCGGTCGAGAGATGCCGCTTTAGCTCAAAATTCATTATATTTTGCCACCGAGCCTGGGAGCTTGGTCTTATACAGTGCCACCCAGACTTTCTAGACAGATTTAAGAGACGGTGTGAGAATCCTCCTGACAGTGGGGAAGGTTTACTGAGAAAGAAAAGGGAAGTAGAAAAAGCCGATGGGAAGGGGTGAGGAAAAACGAAAAGAAGAAGGAAGAAAGAAAAAACTTTTCCTCGTAGCAGTGTTGAAAAATCAGCGGCGCCTACGGTGGTTGCATATATTTTGGTCAGAAATCTCGGCGGATACATGCGAGTCGACTCTAGGTGAGATGATTTGTGATGAGCTTCCAACAAGTCACTGCGTCCGTCCGTCCGTCCGTCCGTCCGTGGCTCGACATATTCCGCTACTCACCGCCGTCGGAGCGGGAAGCCCCGAAGAGCTGTATAGCTGCATGGTGTTGGAGGGCACCGAAATAGGCTAAAGCCCCTGAGCGGAAGTTTTCTTGAAAAAACGCATTCGAGACGTACGCCCATGGCGTCGGTCGTGGCAAAGGGCAAGAGGGGAAATCCTCCAAATTTTAGCTTTTTGGAAAGTTCTCTTCCAAAGATACAAAATGTGGAGCTGAAAATCTTCGTGTTGGGGAATTTGGGGGCACAATTGAAATTTGCAGCTGTCTGTCAGAAAATTGCAGCTTTGTGTTCTTATAGACTTATACTTTTTTCTACGACGCCGCTGCATAGATTTTATATGAATTTTGCCTGAACGGGATAAACATTTTACTATCCCTGCGTCGGAATCCTTCCGACGATTGTTGAGTAAAGGCAGAAGCAGAAATACGATGCGATGCCGAATGCCTAAATCTACTTTGTTTTTTCTCTTATTGTGGACAGTAGTCTGGAATATTTGCATTAAAATACAGAGTAAAAACGTTGGAAACTATACACACTGTGATCTACTACACCCATTTTTTCATGGGAGGGATTTTGTTCTATATGGGTTATGTTTATCATACACTGGCATGACTTTTGCGAGTGATGAATAAATGTTGCTGCTGCGCCGCGCATTCCAGGAAGCCCTTTCTCCGTTTCCCGGTGTCTGGCAGCAGTACAGTGACGTGCAAAGTACAGCTGCATGGTAGACTCAGACTGTGGGGAGGAACCGGACAAGGTTGACGGATAGTTCTCTACAATGCAGTGCACTCCATACGCTGAAACAGTCGGCCGGCCTGTCGGCGTCCCTGTTATCACCGCGCCCGCCCCTACAAACACGTCTTCGTTTTAGAGCTTCACCAAACTTCGGTTTCGGTTTCGGCAAGAAATCTGATATTCAATGCAGTTTCGTTGTTGTTTCGGTTTCCGGTATAATGAGCTTCGATTTTAGCAGCCGAAACTATGAATGGTTATTGATTTTGATACTGAATAAATGAAAGTGTCCTAATGATGACAGAGGGCACGAATAGAACAGTGGGACGTGCATTTTTGCGCGAAACATTGATGAACATTCCCAAACATTGATGGCAAATGCCTGAGACAGCTGCATGTCTTTGCGGTTTTGGTTTTAGTTTTTGCCAAAACAGAAAAATCTGGTTTCGGTTGACCTCTCTTTTTTCTTCGCCCTTTGTCCACTCACCACCCAGCCCTCCCCCACCCATCTTTGACTCCCCGTCGCTTTGGTTTACCTAGCAGCACGCGCCGTGCACCGGACACTGTATAGCGAGCGGCAGGCTGGAGAAAGGGCTTCCTGGAATGCGCGGCGCAGCAGCAACATTTATTCATCACTCGCATGCAGTCATCACTCAGCGTGGCGCGCGCGACAGAAACAAAGGTGCAGAGTCTGCATCCTTGTTTCTGTCGCGCCACGCTGAGTGACGGCTGAATATTGCACAGGTAGCCGACGGAAAAAAAATGTGTCACTATGACGAATTGAAATGCGCTAGATCAGTACTTGTCTTTCCTGGTCCACATTACCAATATAGAGCGGCGCTGATCTCAGTTTTCTTACTTTCTTTGCTTTTAACCAGCCGCCAGTTTTAACTGCGATACCAGTGATACGGGCTTACGGGGCTACTGCATCGCGCTTATCCACGGAGGGATGGCCAGGCTGAGTTGACTTGCATGGGTGGTTGGATTATAAGGCCTTATCCTAACCCGAACCCTGGCCTTGATCCAAACGCAACTCAAAACTGTTTTCGCTGTAAGAGGAAGGGTGAAATGGCCTATAACAATATCCAGCCTAGGGTCCCAAAACCTTAAATCCGGTGCTGGTCTATATCTGTTCGCTCAAGATCGTCGTATTTGCAGCGTTTGCGCCGTTGCGGTTGCGCCGTTCTGCTCGTAGCATCTGTTTGAGTCAATTTGGCGACGACAATGAGCAGTGTGCTGGTTGGATGCAATGATGCGTGGATGCGTGGAGGGAGCGGCGCGCGGCTACAGCGGCTGCAGGCTGACTGACGACTGGCAGCTAGTGATGTCATGCCAATGACCCGCAACCATGCTCATCACAGCGCATTGCTACCAACACGCTCGCTAGGACGGACAGTTGTCGAGACCGATCCATGTACTTGCTTGCGTGGTGATACGGGGGTTCACGCAGTTTCTGCTGGCTGCGATGCTTTGATGCAGCAGAATCTGAAGCTTGGTTTTCAGCCAACGCAGCGCACGCAACAGACGTAACGCAAGAATCGACGCCGCTTCTATCACTGCATTTTGGCCGTTGCGTATAGCTAAACACTTTAATCTATATTTGTATAAATATGTTGTTTTGGTTAAGTTTCTTCTATTCTCTCTGTGTGCCTCTGCTTTTTAATATGATGACACAAAGATTATGCTGATTATGATGATCTCTTCAATTTAAAGTCCAAACCGTCACAGTGTAGTATCGGATTGAATCCCAGGTTGTCGCGCGGCGGTGGCGAGCGTCGTCGGTCGTATCTTGCCGACATCTTAATGGGATTTTATCGACGATTGTGTTTATCCAGTGGTTCGTGACGCTGCCGCCGCTGCTACTGTCGTGTAGGCCTAGGACCAGTCCGTGCTCTGCAGTGCGCTCTGTGGCGATTGGCGCGCCGCTTGGCGACGGCGACTCTATGGGAACCGGGTGCGTGCTGCTTGAACGTGAACGACGATTGATACCGAGGCTGCGGCGACGACGACACTGACGCTGCAGCTGCCGAGATGGATTTACAAACACGCCGGCCGATACGCTTTGTCGTCGCACCGGACCTCAGTCACTGTGGCGATTAGGCGGAGTAGTTAACGGATTTCGTATCACGTGGCAGAGGCGCAACTGCAAAGTCACAAGTATCAGTCACGTATATACTCACTGCAAGACCCTGTGAAATGCATTGGACTTGTGAAGCGCTGCTTATTTCGATTAACGGAGTTGCTTTATGCCGGTTTTGCTTACTTGGGTGGATGACTGTCTGCGGATAATTACACCACGTCAGTCGCCTCCATAACCAACTACCGAGTTCAGCTCAGTCTTTCAATTCATCTCTTCGGAAGTCGAGTTGCGATACTTTGGCCTGCCTGGCTGGGGTTTACTTGTGTCAGAACCGTGGCAGGTAATAATGGCGGTTTAAATTTTGTATTTCATGGCAAGTTTTTCTGGATGAGTTGCACACGAGAAAACTTTTCTCTGGGTGCAACCCCCTTTCTCGAAAAGTGGGGCGCCTTTATACCGTATTATTACTTGGCAGATTAAATTTATATGTTTGCGGTTTAAATTTTTGTGAGTGAGACACAGTGGAAAAATAAGGCCTATAGGATGTGCGCGCTTCACATCTTGTACCCAGTTTATTGTCTACCGACAGTTTTCACTTTCCTCCGTGCTTTTCGGGACTGAAGATAACACTCCGCCCCATAACGTCACATCTATTCTTCCCCACAGTGTCACGGAGCAAGCCGCAGCCGTGGGACTGCGGCGGCGTCGGCTTATCATGTCGCAGCAAGTGAAGGTGACGCAATGTCATCTGCTCGACGCTCTGAGCTATGCTACCCACCTACCGTGTGAGCCGCGCAGTGCTGCTGCGCTAACCGTCACGATGTTTGATGGACCCCGACCAGACCAGCCGACCAGCGCCGCGGCCAGCGGGCGGGTCTGTAGCCGGCGCCGAGTAGGACAGGACAGGATAGGACTTGACGGTCGGCGTGGTGGTCGACGGCGGAACAGACAGCGGTCAAGGAGTTATCGGCAGCTGGGTAATGAGATTGAATCCCGACGGACGGCGACGCGCGACCGAGACCAACTGTCGCTGTCGGTCAACCGCCGCGCGCTAAAACGACAACGCGCAAGCAACCATTTGTTGTCACCGCGCCTTCCTGCTGCTTGCTATAGCGTATACGAGCGTAGGCCCCCTACAGACGACCGAAACGACGTGAATCTGTCTGTCTCCCCACCCCTCTGTCTTTCTGTCTCTCTATTTCTCTCCCTCCCTGTGTGTGTGTGTGTCTCCCTGCGTCTGTGTGTCTTTGCTTCTCTGCAGGGGCTGCGCCACGATTTTAAAGGTGGGAGGGACAATTTCGCGAGCGGAGCGAGCGAAAAAAATTTTTTTGATCCCCCCACTTTAAGACTACTGGGGGGTACAAAAATGATTATGGTATGATTATGGTAATTAGCATATGATATGGTCGGCTATTTTAGCGACAGCTGTGCTTCTTGTTAATTTTACGTCATTGAAGGAAAAACAACTGTGAAGTGACATGTACACATCAAGTTACCCAATATTTTTCACATAGTTAGATTTTCATACAAAAACGTCTATAATGTATTTGTGATGCTAAATATGTAAGGCCTATAGTCCGTCAATGAAAATGGCTGAATTGAATCTCTCCTGCAGCACCGAATTTCGCCAAAAAGGTTGCAAGTAGCAGATTTTCATAGATTTCAGCAGTAATCAGTGCAAAAAACGGGTACTAATTACCCGGATTTGGAACCGGGTTTAGGTACCCGGTTCCTGGTACAAATCACTACTGTACAGGATCTGTCTCGGAAAGGCAGAGAAATAAAGACTTTAAAATTGGTTTGAACGTTACCCAAGGTTGAAGTAACCGGTGTGCCAATTTATGGTTCAAAAACTTATGGTTGGAAAATGATCAGCACAGCCCAAAATGAGAACGGCCCACATGAATGTCGAAAACGTCCCATGTTGTCAAC
>Ga0209671_1007875_pt1 | contig 11110 bp, 6 predicted proteins | sample WorMetHERISLAND2_2_FD_187401 | JGI IMG/M metagenome (GOLD analysis project Ga0209671, IMG submission 187401) | Marine gutless worms symbiont microbial communities from Max Planck institute for Marine Microbiology, Germany - Olavius geniculatus... | ecosystem: Host-associated > Annelida >...
CTTGACAAGAACTGGCCACTAACAGTAATAATCTGATGCTGTACACAGTGTACAGTGCTGCTGTTGGAAGTACCAAAATACTGAACAAGTCTATCTATTAAGTTATTAACTCTCTATACATTAATATCTGTTAAATAAATTTTTTTTATAAAAATCTCAGTCTATAACTCTTATTCCTGTTGTTCTATATGATTTTACATCCACATCATGTGAGCCACATCATAAACGACTGACTGATTATTAGTTGTGTAAAGTGTCGAAACTTTGAGTATCGCCCATCACTAGTTTCTTTTGTCACTTTGAGTCATGTGAGTCGTGTTTACGTCACGTGACGTCAGGCTTGCCTGTTTGTGTTGTGACTGATTGTCATTAAAAATTTTAAAATAATTTCCTTAATGTGAAGTAAGTTTACGACATTTTATTACATTGTTTAGCGTTTTTGTTTATAGTGAGTTCAAATACATTGCATGTATGCATTTGAACACGTTTTACAAAAAGTTATTTGAAGTTTAAACAGCACCATGAGTTCGCAATCCACAGTGTTCGTCTTCGATGCAGTTCAACATCGCATCAGTGATGAATCTAGTTCGTATACGAGGACCCTATCCCTGCTAGCCGATCAAACAGACCAAGACACTGTACGTCAGAGATGTGCAGACGCGTCCGCAGATGGGACGCGCATCCGCAAGCATTCTGGGCGAAATCACATGGTCACTTACTCGTAAATCTTGTAGTAATCATACCTTATTGCACATTTCATAAATATTTGTTTTCAGAGGTTTCGTTTAAGTTCCGGACACACTAATTTCCTGGAACAGTAAGACAACCATATTAACAACTTCAACATGAACTTTGCACAAAATCAACGTATTAACGTAAACACTGCACTGGACTGTCATGGCAGTCGTAAACATCCGCTAATATAACGTAACGTAACATCAAACATTATGTACAATAAACATGTGGGCGTCTAAAAACTGAGAACGACCATGTGCAGATCTTCAGACTTAGGTGTAGAATTAGGGTTAGTTTTAAAGTTAGGGTTAAGAATAGGGTTAGGGTTGAGTTTAAGGTTTGTAGTCGCATTCAATTGCAATTAAAATAACTAAAATCCAGTACAATTGGTGTCATCATCATTCTCGGTCAATAGACGCTTGAAGTAAATGACTGTAAATATTGTTTTAATCCTGAGACTTTGGACATTTTTGGCAGTTGATTAACGTAAGTGAAATTGGAAATTTGCGAGTAAGTGACCATGTGATTTCGCCGCATTCTGTGGACGCGGTCGCAATTTTTGCTGCTTGAGAAAAACAAATTTCATCACTGCAACGTTTCTGTTTTCTAAGTAACAATATTACTACAAAATTCCAGTTGAATTTGCAGTTTTTTTTGCATATGTCACATTGTTAAAAGCTGGCCCTTGTCTCACTATATTTTAAACATTCTCACTATTGCTGGCAGACTGGCAGTGCGGCAAACGCAGACGCTACCCTGCGGACGCGTTCGCGGATCCACAATTCCAAGATCCGCACATCTCTGTTGTACGTCACTCCAAATATTGACAATATTACGTCATCTAGTAACGTATAAACTTACGTAACGTCTAACAAACTCGATACAGCTATTTGCTTCTTATAAAATGACGAAAAAAAATAAAGCTAGAAATGCTAGAATAAGAATGTAAACATAATATGAAGCTAGAATATGTAAACTCGTACGTGTATTAGAGCTGCACGGTTCGATTGTTTTCGTATTCGATTGGTCGACTGTAGTGTAAAGACTTTTAATTATTACTTTATTAATTGAATAATAAACAAATAATGGATATTGGATAAGTATAATAAAAACAGCAGAATATAAAACACCAATTTTAACATTTTTACTTTTTGACACTTAAACTATGCTGCATATAGACGTCTATGGCACGATTGTCGACTGTCTGTCCGCGTCGGCATCGTCTGTAACGGATATATTGTGGCTAAACGGTAAATCGTAGAAAAAGAATTTTTGCACGAATTATTATCCCTTTGCTTTAAATTTAGTCATGCAAAATTTTAGCGATTTAGTGCAAGACGAACATTTTCAAATATGGGGTTAAATGGAAAGGGGTAGAAGATGTGCATTTTTCAATGGAAAACTGGCCGTATCTCGGAAACGGTGAAAGATAGGGCGAAGGTTATTATTAATCACTAATAGGACTAACATACGCCGTTTCAGATTAAATGAAAATCATTGACCTTAAATGACCTTGAAAGTCAGTAGGCCTACTGCAACACGAACTGTATAATACAGTTCGTGTTGCAGGAGTCTGTAAGACTTATATGATGAAGCGCTCGTCTTCCCTAGCGACAGCTAGGTTTTTGTATTCGTTTACGTTAGTGCAGTTTGTAGTAATGGGGAGGCGAAAATATGGGAATTAATTTTAGAAACTGGGCTTTGCCTTCTCCCCATTTTTTTTCAATTTTATGCAGAAATGGTGCATTTTTCTGCAAAATTTTTAGTTGGTTAGGCCTAGGCCTATAGGTTAATTAAAATGCATTCATCAAGTAAAAAAATGAGAGTGGCCTCCTTTTTTTCGCGCCCCTTTCCTGAGTCCGCCACCGGTTTGTACGATTGCTGCTATATGTTCATTTTTTAGAATTTTTTTGGAAAGTCTTATAGATTTCATGATTCGCTCCATTAGCCAACGTGTCAAAAATAGGCAATATTCGATTCGAGATCGCCGTGAACAAAATATAATCTGCATACGGTAGAGCCTAAATTATCTGTCTATAGTTGACTGTTAAATGACTTTCAGGTGCTTTTTGACTTTGGTATTTTTGCCAACTGCATAATGTGTTAATTTCTATTAGTTTTAGCTAATTGCATAGACCTGGGCGCAAAATGATGACAATGATGCTATGACGAAATACGCTGTGGGGCATAAAAAACGCACCAAAAAATTTTTTGGCCATAACTTGAAGACGTGTTATCCAGTTGTGATAATTTTTTGTTCACATATTTATGACACAACTGGCCATCAAACGGCTGTTCAGTTTTTCACCTCACCCAACATGTGTTTTTGCACTACCTGGGAAAAACAGGACAGACAAAATATGCATTAAAATCAACAAAAAAAACTTTATAAGATTTTATCTTTCCGGATATGTGGCCACTAACAGCCAATCAATGACAAAGTTTGACTGTTGTGCAGCAGCACGTCTGTTAAATAGGCATAACATTCAAGAATGTTGATGAATTCAAGAAGTGACTAGTGAAGTCTGGATTGGTCTAGAACAGAACGTTATCAACGCTGCTATCAACGAATGGAGAAAGTGTCTCCGAGCCGAGCCCATGTTCGTGTGCCAACATTTCAAACATTTTTGTAGGCGGTTAAAATGGTTAATTAGATAAACTATTAGCTAAAATGATAAAATTATGGACAAAATGTGTGTTTCGTGTGTTGTTTTGATTAAGCAATAATACGAAAATGGTTAGAATGCAATATTTTGTTCGTTTTCTTTCCCCAGGTAATGCAGAAACAGACAATTGATAAGGTGGGAAATTAAACAGTCATTTGATGGCCAGTTGTATCAGAAATATTCGTATCAAAACTTATTAAAACTGGATCACTTTTCTTCAAGTTGTAATGAAAAAAATTTTGGTGTGTTTTTATGCCCCACAGTGTATACACCGTGTCCGGAAAAAAGAGCCCACACTTTTCCTAAATAACTTCAACAAATTTAAACTTATTTCTATAACTTTTGGCATACGTTATCACAATACTACGCTTTACTAAAAGCATCTAAAACGTGTCTTGAAAATTTACTTCTCATTAAATATAGCTAATTTAATCGTGATGTCATCAAGAATGTCATTTTTGCTGACAGCTAACGTCCAAATGAGCCTCTGCAATATGAAAACAGGAAAACTGATAAAAGAAAATTGCAGTAAAAAAAACTATAGAGATTGTTGGCATAGAAATAAATTATTTCTTATCAAAATTTTCAACCTACTCTTGCTTTTCTCCGTGTTAACTCGTGCAGTAGGCCTACAGGAACGTCGTTGTGCAGCAGCCGTTATCAGCAGGCAGCCTCATTTCTGCAGCCTGCGTTAGTGTCGCGGTAGTGCAGATTTGTAATAAAGTTGTTGACTCAAAAGTTGGTTGATAGCAAGTTTTGTCACTGTTGATACAAATAAGGCAGCTACAGGCTAAAAGCCCATTTTTCTGCATTTCTGTTTATTATGGTGTGGAGTAAAGTAAGAATACGAAGAGTGTTTTATTTTACACAGTAAAGTGGCGTCAGTATTTGAGCGAAGTGGACTATCAGTATACTGTCAGTTGCATGTTGCTTTTTAGTGTTGCCTACAAAAAATTATGAACATATTTTTAATTTTGTTAAAGTTATTAACAGAAACAGTTTTAGCTTTTTTTCACCTCGGATACAATAAAAACAGTTTTTTATGGCGTCATATTTACGTCAGCTGTACGTAGTGACGTGGCAATGTAAAAAGAAAATATTTTAAAAGTGTAATAACAATGAATTTATGCCATGCAAGCTCAGAAGTCTATAGGCCTATCAACTTATCAACTGCAGCTGCAAATTAGGCTAGGCCTAACATTGCATGTTGCATCTTAGGAACATCAGCTTCTCAAGCACACAGTCTAACATCTTTGAAAGGTGTGGGTACTGTACAAATAATGACCGACGTTGAGGCCATTATTCAAAATTTTTTGCCAAAGTTTCGTAAAATGTTGCCCCGAGGTCGAAGGCCGAGGGCAACATTCTACGAACCGAAGGCCTAAAAATTTCAATGATGATCGATGACGCCAGTCTCTATTTGTTCTGTTATATCTCAAAACCAAAACCAAAAATTTAAACAAAAATCACTTGAACAAAAAAGCTGTGACGACTTCAATGTGACTTCAATGTGACACCTCAGTGTTGCACGCGTGCGGTCAACACTGAGGATCACTGGATGCGGGCAACATTGCGTGTTGGTAAATGACATGTGACGCGATTTCGATCAATCGCGTGCAGGTATTTTGCGCTGAAGTATAACAAATTATAATACTGCCCTGTGAGAAAACTCGTTCTACAAACGCCGATGTAGCAGGACCACTGAAAAGGCGAGAAAACAGCGGCCTAAGGTTTTACTCGTAATTAGGCCTATTGCATTTATTGTCAGAAAAAATTTTTTGTGTCCTCACAATCGTCACAATTTATGGCAAAAATGTAAGTAAGTAAAATATTTGCATGAAAGTATGTAATAAACTCCAAGTAAACTTTTGATTTTGTGTCAGTATTACAATGATTTGCCTAGAGCGTTCAGTGTTGCGTCTTGCCTTGGAGCATAGTGTCTTGGTCTCGGTCTTGTGACAAAACCAAGACCAAGACACTAACCCCCAAGTCTGAAACAAAGCCAAAACGTCAACGTTCAAGACCAAGACCAGGGCCAAGGCAGTAGAAATCTGCCTCGAGGCAGCCTCGAGGCGAGGCACTGCCCCGAGGCACCACATCACTGCGTGTAGCCTACAAAGTATTTTTTGAAAACGCATTAAATGTCGTAGGATTATACGTAGCATAGCGGTGTCCGGGTGTAGCCTATAAGAGAGCAAAGTTTTGATGAAAGTATTTCGATGAACGCAACACGACGTTACGCGTAGGCTTAAATGAACAATGGACAAAAGAAAACTATAATCATACAGTCTTTGTCGTCTGTAAGTCAATCTGTTTTCGCCAATGACATTTACTAGGCTTCTGTCTCGGCACGCCAGCAGTGCCATATGTTTCGGAAGCTAGACAACTAGTTTCCTGTGTTCTGTGGCGTATACAATTAGTCAATTAGGCCTGCCTGCTTCCAGCGATAACAGGTTCGTCTGTGGACTTCCGGCAGGACGCAGTTTATGCGTGTCGGTCTGCAGACCAGAGAGATATAGCCCTGTCGGGTGATTTATAAAAATGTGGAGGACAGTTCACTAGTCCGAAACGGCAGTCCGAACAGCGCGAGCGTTAGGGATATGGTTAGTAATAGGGTTAGAACTGGGGATAAATTTCATCTTTAGCTTTGGCGAACCTTGATATATATATGGTCCGGAACCTGACCAAATTCGGATTAGTGCCCATTCGGGTATTAACCATATCACCAAACGTGGAGGTGTGGTTTCGATAGAGACAATGTGACAATGTATCTTCTAAATCTTAACAGGTTTGATATTAAATTTGATGATAAGAATGATATCGGCATGACAATAATAGACTGTTGGTTTTTATAGTTTTGTTGATATCAGAACAGATATTTGAACTAGGTAGACGATCTTGCTTATAGGCCTACTACAGTCCTCAATAGCATGCAGTACACGGTGGAAGCAGCTATTCAACGAAGAAGATTGCCAAGCGGCGGCGTGCTCGTTCCAAAGCCTGCAGTGTTCGTGACCTAGCTTACAAACAGCATGAGAAAAAGAGTGATGACGTCACACGCACCTGCTCGCTGACCTGGTGACGTGACTGACCCGTCTGTCTGGCTGTCCACAAAACAAGCCACTTCATCTTCAACTATTATTCTCTGTGTACAACGCACTGAATATAGAATTACCCGCCCACGTATGGCCCACCGAACGGCGTCCGAACGTCTGTGGACAGCATTGGAGAAGATGGCAAACGGCTATAGGGGCGTATTCAGAACTGCGAAAAAAAACCGAGTGTGCCTATAGCATGCAGAATAATTTTACGTTAAGCCTGACAATCTCTTCATTTTGATTATTAACTTTGTTTTGTTGAAAAGAGGACATCTCCTTAAATACGTCCCTAGTGGAAAAAGTTGATCTGATCGCTGACCCATGCAGTCTTATATTTCAGCTACCGTGACACTGCTCAATCAACAAATATGCCTAACACGCACCGCTACAGTGACGTATTTCTGAAGATAATAAACAAACCTTTAACTTTTTCGCTGTAGTCGGGGACACTTGCCAAGAGTGGACTAAATTAAAACCTCTTCCGGGCCTAGCTTCGTCAGTCATTCTGTATAAATTTCGGCTGGCTGCATGTTTATGCGACTACATAGCCGCCGACGTCGTGTTATGGCAGTGCAATGTTTTTTTTCCAACGTTGCCTGCTGCCGAGTGAATTTATCAGAGGCCGCTCGCCGCATCGTACATTACAACTCTCCTTTAGCCCATCGATTGAGCGTGACCAGGGTGACCCTGTTTGACTCTCATCGCAAAGCATTCGTGCATGAACAGGGCGGACGCTTTTACGCCCGATAGCTTTATGCGTCTTAGCCATGGCCTGGGCGTCCGTCCGTCCGTCCGTCTGTCTGTCTGTTTGTCTGTCCGTCACACTGCTTGCTGTATTGTATTAAAACGCTGCAAGCTGAGATCATGAAATGTTCATTGTAGCTGTCGCAAGGACTAGTTTATCGGGACAAAATTTCGTGCCCCTGGGTGAGGGGGTTTCCCTCGAACGAAGGCGTCAAAGAAGGGTACCCCCTAAAAGACGTTATTTTGCTGCTATTGGCTCGTATAATATAAAAACGGTTGCAGATAGGTAGCCTACAAACATGCTGCTTATCATATCAAGCACTGCGACGGGTTTTTAGATTTATCAACACTGATGACTTTGAACGACCTGGAACCTCAAAAATAGGGGTTTTAATAATTTTTTCGCAATTTTTGGCTGCAGCGCATACTTTAGGAGTGAATTGCGACAAAATGGCTGGAGATAGACCAAGATAACCTCCGTATGAAATTTTTAGCATTAAACGCAGATTTTAGCACTAAGTGCCGACTACCTAAGTTGTAGGACGCCTACGCAGGCGGGCGTCAAATACGGATGCCCCTCCCCCTGAAAAGTGGTTATTTCACCGCTATTGGCTCGTCTAGAGTGAAAACAGTTGCATTTAGACACAAACATGCTCAATATCATAACAAGCACTAGTGACAAGCTTTTTAATGATGTCAACATTGATGACCTTGAATGGCTCTGAACCCCTAAAATAAAGTTTTGATGTTTTTTTTTATTTTTTTGGCTGCGATGCACATTTTAAAAAGTAAATTGCGCCGAAATGGCTACAGATAGACCTAAACAAGTTGCGTATGAAATTTTTGGCATAAAACGTTCATTTTTAACAATGTAAGTATCAACCTCCTAAATTCAAGAAGTTTTCCCTACGAAGGCCTCAAATTTGGGTACCCCTTCAAGACGCATTATTATTTTATTGCCTATACACGATTGCCCAGGTGGCAAAACTACTGCTATCGCGCATCACGTGAGCTTTGCTCACATTACTTGTTTTGCACACGCAGTGCATTACTGTAAATCATTACGCGGTATTCGACATAGGTACTTAGTTTACTGCGTACTTATGGGCTACTAATTTCACGGATCCCCGTAGGCTCTACTTTTTGCGATTTTTTGCCTGCGGTTTTTAAAACTTTTTCTTTGTTTAGTTGTCGGTATTTTCGCTCTTTTAAAGTTTTTTTTTTGATTTTAGAGTCTAGTCTTTTACTAAGTTATGTGCTTCGTTTTTTTTCTTTTTACATAAATTGCAATATTTTCTTTATTTATCTCATTTTCAGCTCTGCATAAACCATATTTATTTTTTTAAGTTGACGTGCTAAATTAAACTGGCACATAACACAACACATCATATCGGTGTCATAGCTTAATAAGTAGGCCCAAGCAAATCAGGTTAATTTATAATTATGATAACCTTTATTTTTGTTGACGTTACGTTAAGAATGAAATAACGTCGATTTTGATCATTAATACTTCTGAAGTCACGGTCCGTAAAACAAAGTGGCCCGTTTTATGGGCCACCCAGTAGGTTTTAAGATGCTGACAGAAGATTGGCAGATTTGAGCTGACATCGTCGGCTGAATAACTTTCAAGGTTGTTAAACAAAAAAGCACGCATTTTGTCAGACAGTTACTGAGTTACCGCGTTTAGTGTTCTAGCGAAATTTCAATGGAATGCTTGTGCAATTAACACTTGTTATTACTTTCTTACTTATACTCTGAACAGTCTGGCTGGCTATTATTTCGTGTGGTCGTATATACACAAGACCAACACACGAAGTAGGCATATAGATCATGAGTTCATGTAGGCCTACATCGGCTCAGTATATATGGGTCAATGCTGTGCTTGGTGTCACGGGAGCCACAAACTTACGACGTTCTCTGTCAGCATTATCAGCGCATTGACTGCTGACAAATCCGATGCACCGTCGCCATGCTATCTATCAAGAAGTCCTAGAATGCTAGGACTCCAGTCCATGCTACCTATTCACAACGTCAGTTGCAGCATTGCCAGTACGATTCATCAGACCAACGTCGCATCTAGGGATTTCAAGTTCTAACCCAGGGTTCCTTTTTTCAAACCCAGGTTTCAGGTCAAACCCCGGTCATGGCGGAACACAACCCCGAAGCCCGGATTCAAACACCCAGGTTTCAAAGTTGTCAAAACGTTCGGGTTTATCCGAAAACCGAGCTCGAGCAAAGTTTTAATCCGTAATTGCTTTACAGACGGACCACATAACGTCGCAAGACCACCCAGATAGTTTCAAGGCCGTAGAATGTCAATAGGCATAGATAGACTTAAGAAACGTGGGTGTTCTTTGTCTCTCAATGTTAGATAGTCTACAGGATCGACGCCGCTGTTTCTGGGAATTAGATGTCTCACAAGTGTCTCACTCTCTCTTTCTTTCTCTCTCTTCATGTTTCACTGTCCCTTTTCTTCTGATGAATAATTGAAAATCGAATGTTGATGATCAAACCGGACACTGTCGACAAAAAGACAGAGACAGCTGCCACGCCTACAGCGTGCGTCCAGCTGTCTTGCTAAATTTGCTAATCTCGCCGGTAATTACGCTATTTGTAACTTGCTTCTGGCTTCTAACGATCCTGCCTTTCGACCATCGTACGGTTGTCGGTCGCTAAAGGTGGGTACCTGATTATAGGTCGTGTTTCGTACCATTTTTCATCCATCTAATCTGACTGTCACTGTTCCTAACTACCCTGATTTCCGCCGGCCTCAGATAAAAAATGGATGAAAAACCGACGTTAACTGGTCTTGTTAACTAACATAGGTTACAGCACCGACGTCGCGCCGGCCATGGCAAAATGTCGATTTGATCACGTGGTCGTGGTCACTGCATGTACATGCAAAATAAAAAAGTAAAAAATAAAAGAATTTTTTGCTTTTTTATCAAGCTATCGTTTTAATAGGCCGCATTACAGATATTGCCCGTTTGTCCGTCTCTTTGTTTGTTTGTCCGACTATCTGTCCCGTACCAGCTCCTAACAATAGAAAACATGCACCCGAAAAACCACAGCAAAAGTAAAATAAGAAACCCGACTTTCCACATCGATATACTGAAGCACTTTGGATTTTTCTTAGAAGAAATTTCCTCTCACATTAAAGCAATGTTCGCAAAAATAATCTTGCCATGTTAACTTAAATCTTTCTTGTCTGTCTGGTTACAGTTGCATGTTGATGATCGTGTAGCCTATAGGCTAGCGCAGCATGCGTCGTGCAGTAAAACAACTTATTGACAAGAACTATTCAGCTGGCTGCAGTAGAGTTCAATTAATCGATTTTTTAATTGATCGCAGAGATACCATAAGGATGCTGCTGTCAGTTAATTTGCTAAACATACGAATGACGATCGTTAACGTCAACGTTCACGTTTTAATTTTTTTTAAACTAGCGATTAGTATATCATTATTTTCGACTAAAACTAAGCTGTAATTATAATAATATTGTCTAACAAGAACACGTTCGTCAGCTAACAACTATCGCAAGTGCAGTAAGCCTAAGACACAATCAGTAGGCGTTTTTATCCAGTCTTGTAAGCAGACTAAAATGGATATTCTTAATGTTTGTAAATATAAACAGCTTAATCGTTTTTAAACTCAGTGACGTGATGTTAATCAATAAATTCCAGATTTGACTGCTGAATTTTTAATTATGTATTTTTACGCGCGAAAGCAGAATGCTTCGCGCGTCTTTGCCATCGTCTGGGCGTCTGTCCGTCCGTCTGTCTGTCTGTTCGTCTGTCACACTCGTGATCTGTATCAAAACGGTGCAAGCTAGGATCACGAAATCTTCACTGTGGGCTGCTCCAAGGT
>Ga0209671_1007876_pt1 | contig 11110 bp, 7 predicted proteins | sample WorMetHERISLAND2_2_FD_187401 | JGI IMG/M metagenome (GOLD analysis project Ga0209671, IMG submission 187401) | Marine gutless worms symbiont microbial communities from Max Planck institute for Marine Microbiology, Germany - Olavius geniculatus... | ecosystem: Host-associated > Annelida >...
TTTACCTACCCCGGAGGGATGGAAGGCTGAGTTGACCTAGGCGGTTGGTTACATCCCGAGATGGTTTACCTGCCCACAGGCAGTCACCCATCGCAGTACACATCACATATTACATCGCATACACATTGCTCGGCGTACAGTAACTTCGCTGTAAAGCATATGTTGAATCTTCATTTGTTGTCATGGTGTTATTTTAAGGTAAGGTAATGTGTGCCATGCCTCTCCGGGGCGTAAGCGGAGTGCTTATCTCCTCTTTTGTAGCCATTGAGCCCGTAGGTGGATAGACCACTTAAGTTCGTGACGCATGGCCAGTTCGACGCCAGATTTACAGTTACCTTCCCAGTCTCGGGGCATCACCACCCTTTGACCGGTACCAAATTATACTACTTGATGAACAGAGGCACATGTGTGTGAACAATTTACCCGAGGTTGTTGCCTGACAGTGCTTCAGGCCCGAGTCGATCTAGGGACCTTTCGGTCACGAGTCTGGCCCGTTACTGTTATACTACCAAGCCACACATGGTGTTATTTTGCTTAGATTTAAATACCTGGTAAAACAGTTAATATTTATCACTGTTTTGTTCGTGATTGTAAAAGGTTGACTGGTGAAATGGACTGGACGTGCTAGATGAGAAAATATGTGATGTTTAAATTCATGTGTTTGTTGTGATTCCGGTTGGTTTATTTATTAATGGTATGATTCACATCGTCAGCCAATGGTACAGTTCTGTTATGATGTAGAGTAGCCATTGTGTTGCGCTGGTGTGAACAGATGAAGCAGTATGTTGAGAAGGCTCTGACGTTGCTTCGAGCTGAGAACAAGATGCTCGCAAACCATCCGAATGCGTCCATCTACAAGTGAGACTCCCACTGTCCTGTTTTGCCCCTGTCCTGCAATAGGCAGCATTATGAAATTGATGACTGTCTGGAGGATAACAGGGAAGATTATTAGAACTGCCATTAGTCTTACATGTGCACAGTTATAATGGCGAGTTCTTAACAATTTTAGGTTTTGGTCGTTTCTGTATTTTGTGTTTCATATGAGGTTTAGGCTATGAGGTAAAGGTTAAACTTACTGTTCCATTATTATGTTCATATATGTGCATTGCCTGTAAAGGCTGTCCCCGAAATGACCCATTCTGTGTCGGGTGGGTCATTAAACCCTTCTCATTTGCTCACTCACTTGCTGTCCTGTTCAGTATTCACTTGTGATATATAAGCTTTTATATATAAATTTGTCAAGTTAGAACCTTTGTTTGCTATTAATTTGTTGACGTTTAGTTTGGCAACATCTGGCAGTGTACAGAAACTGCTTATTAGTTGCTCTTTTAATTTATGCATTTAGACACTTACTGTTGATCATATGCATTTCACCGCTCATAGTTCAGAATACTTTTTGTACTTGATAGCTGTTGGCCTAGTAATAATTTATTTTCATGTGATTTGTGCAGCATACTGCAAGGTTTGGTGGATTTTGATGGCTACTATCTGGAACATGATCCATGTCTTGTCTGCAACAATCCGGAAATCCCCTTTGCGGTTTGTTGCAACTTTTTGTTTTCAGTCGGTTGATGTGCCGTGTCATCTTCGTCTTAATTTGTTTTTTTCTGTATTTACTTGCTAGCGAAATGACCTATTCAGCTGCAGATTTCTGTTTTCACCATCTGCACCACTTATTTTTTCTCTAGTTTCTGTTTTAAAGCTGAGTACTTTTTTTCAACCGATCACCACCTTATGACTGTTGGTACTCTTTACTCAGCCTTCACAGATTATTGGATTGTTTATTGGTTTTTAAAGCTCTGTAGTTTTTAAAAATAGTTTTTTATGTATTAATTTTTTATGTGGTTATTTCTGCAGTGGACTAAGTTGGCTACTTGTCATTTTTAAGCACACGTTAAGTTTTTCTGATCTCACATTGTATCGCTCTTCGACTACATCATCGCTGGTCGCTCCATGCACTGTGCATTCTACCATTGACGACCGCACCTTTCCAGCGACTGCTGCATCGGTCTGGAACAGTTTGCCGGAGTCAGTCTGTTCATCGCCGTCGTTGCAAGTTTTCCGCAGCAGACTGAAAACCGAACTTTTTGCTTGGTCTTACAGCCATGACTAAGAACGTCTCATTGCACTGACTACTATTACGTGACTTCACTGTTTAGGCTTATTGTTACATGTCCATGTAGTCTTAGGACTTAACGCCACGCTAAAGTTTATTTGTTCTTTATCATCATCATCATCACTACTCGTAGTGTTTGAGTTGCGACAGGAATGATGAAATTTGTGTTGCAGAACATTAAGCTGTCATCGATCAAAGTGGACTCCAAGTTTACAACGACGATGCAGATAGTGAAGCTGTCGGGCAGTCACACCATCTCAAAGATTGCGTTGAAGATCACTGATCTCAAGAGGGCAAAGATGGTGAGCAGTGTTTTCAATAGACCTGAATTTTCAAAAAACAGATTCTGATGTCAAGTCACACTTTTAATTATAGACAAATAGACATAATAAGAGGCAGTTTGATTTGGACGTCGCGACGTCCACGTCCTAAATTTTGGGCGTACGGACTGAAATTTTTGTGTGTATTTATGCCCAAATGTCCGCTATTAAAAACCCTGATGGTGAGTGATGATTTGTGTGAAGTCGTAAGCTATAGTTGTCTAATTGATCTTGAGTGTACACCGTGTTTGGAGAAAAACATCCCGGACTTTTTCAGTTATAACTTAAAGAAGGATTACCAGATTTTAATAATTTTTGATGTCAATATTTCTGACACAAATGGTGATCAAATGACTGTCCGATTTTTTGCCGCACCCATTGTCTGCTTCTGCACTACCTGGGGAAACTAATCAACAAAATATTGCATTTTTATCTTATTTCGCCTCTTTGGGTTTTCCCAGGTAGTGCAGAAGCAGACAGCTGGAGAGGTGGGAATTAAAACGGTCATTTGATGGCAAGTAGTGTCAAAAATGTTGGCTCCAAAAATTATTAAAATCTGTCAATTTTTTTTCAAGTCACAATTGATAATGTTGGAGATGCTTTTTGACATATTTCCGTTCATTTCAACTCATATTTCGTTGATTTTGTTTTCCCAGGTAGTGCAGAAACAGACATTGGGTGAAGTGGAATAATGAATGGTCATTTGATGGCCAGTTGTGCCAGAAATAGTCTTTCCAAAAATTATTAAAAATGTGTATTTCTTCTTCAAGTGACGATCGATAATGTTTGGGACATTTTTTCGGGCACAGTGTAGTATCATAGCTAGTTTAGTAAGGTAGTTTGCATGTTCAGTTATTCATGTGGTGGGGTATGACCAGCAAAATTTTTGCTGCCAGTGATTATACATTTGTATGCTTCATTGGTTTATCGTATTATTTGTTTTGTGCATTTTTACTTCAAGAAGTTAATGGAAAAAAGTAAAATGTAGGCACTTGTGATAATTGCAGTTTCATACATCTTTTCTAGTTAACTGTTTTGTTTATCGTTTACTTTTTATTGTTTTTATAGCCTTATTTAATTATTGGACTGTTTATTGGTTCTTCACATTATACTTTTATTAATCTAATTAGTATTGTGTAGATTTAGCTACTGTTTTATAAAACCTTTATGGCACGGCATAGCATTACATATGCTGATGTGCTATTGAGAATAGCTTGCTCACTGGCACTTTCCATTATGGCTCAGGTTCGTACGTTGATTATTCATTACAACAATCGCCAAGTTCAGGCTGTGATCGAACTGAAAAACAAGTGAGTTGTACCGAACTTGTTATTACTTTCAATTTTTTTTTGAACGACATATGTTAGAACTAAATCCTGAGGCTCTTATACTTGGCATTTTGTGGACCAAAAAACGGATTTGATTTGTTAAGGAAATGTATTTAATGCATGTCAGATAAGCAGACATCATGCAGTGCTTTGATTCTCTTGGTTAGGTGACAAGATTGACATTTAGCCTGACATTTAGCTTGCCGAAAGCTTTGCTTTTATAAGCTATTTTTGTGGACTTGTTCCAGCCTAAGTAATTATGGAAACAGGACTGCTCATATTAAAATCAAGAGCAGACATTGGTGGCAGCAGTAAGTTGTCATGTAAAGTGTGCTTCACTTGTTGTTGTACTTGTATTTAGTCGTAAGCTATAGTTGTCTAATTTATCTTGAGTGTACACCGTGTTTGGAAAAAAAACAATTTATACTGTGCTGACTTCTCGATTTTTCCGTGGGTTTAGTTGCGAATTTGCTGGCAGCTACAAATGTGCAATAGTGTACAAATAGTGACTGGTGTCGAGGTCATCACGAAACTGACCTCTGACCTCGATCTTCGATCTCAGGCAACATTTTACGAACTGAGTGGAAAACTTTTCAGTCATGACCGACACACCAGTCACTATTTGTTCTGTTATACGGGTAACAGATCTGGGCAACAGTGCACGGGCAACAGTGCATATTCGTTAATGTCACATGACGTGACAGAGCTTTAAAAGCTTCCAGTGATTTTGACCCATTGTGTGCAGGTATTTTGCGTCGAGGTATAGCTATTTTTTTGGTTTGGAATTTGAAGGAAATAGTTTGATTGTTGGACTGTAGGCCGGGCTTATGGCATCGAGCGAAGAAGATGGTGCTATCAGCGGGACAGACTGAGGTGAAGATTGACTTCCCCTTGCCGATCGTTGCATGTAACCTGATGATTGAGTACGCAGACTTTTACGACAACGTGCAGGCGTCAGCCGAGACTTTGCAATGTCCAAGGTGTAGTGCTTCTGTGCCGGCAAATCCTGGAGTGTGCGGAAACTGTGGCGAAAATGTCTTCCAGTGCCATAAATGCAGGTATGGTCCATTATAGGGCTTTGGTTGTTACACAGATTAAGTATGCTTTACCCAGTTTTTCTGGCTTTCTGCTTTGCGTTGACTTGGACTGACTCAGTGCTCATTGCCGGGACATCATCATCGACCTGCATCTATGGAGGATTTAATTGACTGATCAGACAAATGATTATTTGAATTTTATGCCTATTCTCTGCTTACCATCAATCCCTTTACTTCTAAATAAATGTTTTATTACCAAAGTATCTTTAATTACTGCAAAAATTGTGGCATCAGGGATTCAGTTATCATGATCAGAGTATATTTTGTGAAGATGTCGTTAACTAGATGCGAACTATGAATTTTTGTGCACTACCTTCTATGATGATGCAGGTGATGATAATAAGATCTTGTTGACTTTTATTCGCCACACATTACACCTGTTTTTTTAAAGATCTTCTATGCTTGTTATGCCTCTGCCAACGTAGTGGCCAGAGGAGGCATTATGTTTCCACAGTGTTCGTGTATTTGTGTGTACGTCCATGCATGCGTATGTTTTGAACAGTCATTGTTAGCACGGTATCTTGGCCTTGTAGTTGTCGCATGTTGCAGAGGCATAATAGTCGACGGAGTCGTAACCACCATCTGGTTTTAAAACATGCTTCATGCCAGTTACTGTTACTTTGTGTTTATTGCTAGAAAGTATCTACTGAGTGAAGTTCATTTTTACTGCTGTTGTTATAATAATATAGTAATTTCTAAGGTGTGCAACGTAAGGAAGCTGAATCTGGGTCTGTTTAGATACTTTGGCCATTCTGGTCGATACAGTTTTCATGTTATTTGGCACTTAATGTGACATGATGGATCTGTATTTCAGAGCAATCAACTATGATGAGAAAGATCCATTCCTGTGCAATGCCTGTGGCTACTGCAAGTATGCAAAGTTTGACTTCACTGTCACGTCCAGGCCATGCTGTGCGGTCGATCCGATTGAGAACGAAGACGATCGTAAAAAGGTAGATTTTAAATTAGTAACGTGTCTACCATTTACTCATACAGTGGTAAAAATGGCAAAAAGGTTGGTTAGTCTTGTTGTATTTTCGAGCTGTAAATCACCCATTTAGCTCTTATTTTTGTTTTTGACTTTGTTTTGTAATGTTTTGCAGTATTGCTTTTATTTCTGCTTTTCAGTAATTTGTCGTGTCATAACCACTTACCGTCGGAGCCAGTACACATCTGCCAACTTGTGTTATTTTTCTGTTGTGAGCTGAGAATAACACTGTGCGACTTTCAAGCTCTGTAATGGCGGGCAAATATTCATTGATTTGTTATTATTGGCATTGTCATCAATCATGATCATCATCACATCATATTGTCAGTCTGCCATTTCAAATCACTTTCAGATATCTGACTCTGATCAGCTTAGTTCTGGGCTTGAAGTGGTAAAAATACGTGCCAATAGGGGAACTGTTTTATCGTGGCTGCAGTCTAACATGGTGCCAATATGCCATACTGTCCCCTTCAAACCATGGTTCAGTTAAGTTTAGTCAATGTTATTTTTTATTTGTGCCTATAGTGGTAATTATGATGGCTGTATCAAGCGGACAGGGTTGTTAATATGCAGGCTGTGACGTCCATCAATGGGCTGTTGGACAAAGCCGACCACCAGTACAAACTGCTGCAGGAGCGCAAGATGGCACTGGAGAGCCTGCTGGTGTCTATCAGTGATCACAGTGCAGACAGCTCTGTTTCTACAGCACAGACCCAGTCATCAGCCGCCACCACTGCGTCAGCTTCGGCTTCATCAGTCTCTGCCATTAACAAGAATATTCAGATGCTGGCGCAGAAGTACTGCACTGACTGCCGGAATGCTTTTGAAGAACTCAGCAAGATTATTCAGGTTGAAACACTTTCTTACATGTCTTATTAGGGCTGTAGCGGTTATTAGTGCTGTACTTGCAATATTTTTAGTGTTTATACGTGCATATTGTATCTACGTTGTGTCTCGTAAAAACTGTGCCACTTTTTCTGAATAGCTCTGTGAAACATTAGTCGATTTTGATAATTTTTGGCGTGCAAAATCATCAAACAACTTGACGTAAATGACATTAGCGTCCATTTAACCAACCTTTTCATCCTTTTCCAGATCAACGTTTTAAAAGCTTTCAGTCTACTTCTGTCTGCTTGTGTCAACGTCCACACTAAACACTATAATTTGTGTTAAAATTCTCAGGTATGGTATTACCAGTGCACACCGATAATGGGTAGTTGTTGATAGTGATAGATGTCTGGGTGTGTGTGGGTGTAATAGAAGGTGTTGGCATCTCGCAAGGAGTTAGTCGAGTATGACAGGCAGCAGCAGGAGGCTGCGCAGTCAGCTGCCGTATGTCTCTCAGCAACGTCAACTCCGTCAACACCATCAGTCAGCCCGCGAGCATCCGATCTCTTTGTCACTGTAGCTGATGTGAAACCAGGAACAACCAAACCACGCGAAAAGTTGGTTTTTCACTCGTTTCTTTAATAAATAATAATAATTCGGCAAATGCCAGTTTTTTGGTGCTGTCATTGTGGCACAGCTATTGCAAGAGTTAACTCAGTTTATGTGATGAATGTAGCAGCACAGGCATTAGGCAGCTGCCACTATTTGACCAGTGCAGTCAGCTTGAGCCCCCGATCTGCCTGATGGCAGCTATAATGTCTACATTCACCATCACCATTTGTTGTTTTTACTCAGTTAGAAAGCTGACATTCTGCCATCCTGCTGAAGGTAAAAGTCTGATTCGACCTGTCTTGCTGGTTACTTTCCGAGATGGTTTACCTGCCCACAGACAGTCACCCATCCATTCACTAATCGGGCCTGGCATATGGCAGCTGCATTGATTAGACACAGCATGTTGACCACTATATGATGTTGCCATCATTATCACTAAATTGTCTTTTTTTTAAACTAGTATAATTTCTTGTCAGTTTACTTTTCTTTGGAAATAACTGTACTTGTCACAGCAGTGGGTGTGTGTATAAGTGATATAATGTGATTGAGACTGGAGAGCTCCGGTGCTGTACGGGTTGGTAAATTGTATGGACGTGTTGCAGACGTTCTCGCTGCTACGGCTGCACCAGTGCAACGGTGGAACATTGTATCACGTTGCTACGAGCGATGGCCACTAATCCGACTCTCAAGTCAACTCTCTGTGGCCAGGTAAGCTTGATTGTTTACACGTTCTTATCGTTGACAGTATTCTATATTGTGTTATTATTATTTTTTTATTATTGTATTTTGTTGTCAGTCTGTGAATCCAGTTATGCATTGTGTGTTATATTACTAACTCATTGCTCAAAGGAATTCATTGTTCTATGACCATTTTTGTATTTAAATGCTACAAATTGCTACCACACAAGATGGTTATTTTTTGTGGTTCTGCGTTACACAAAGTTTAACGATGTTCCGTTATTTATTTAGCTCTTTCTTTTTGGGCCATTAGTGTTACAGTTGCTGGCGCTGTACCATATTGTTTTTAGATCAAATCAGATTAGATTAGATTCGTTACTGCGTAGGTTTGAAAGCGTGGTATCATGTGTTTGTGTAGGGGATGATTCGTGAGTTGGTAGACTACAACCTGCGTCGTGGTTCTGCCGGGCTACGCGGTGATGTGCGTCATTTGCTCTGTCTCATGTCTAACAACAACACTTCAGCCACTGACGAGCTCATTGACATGTTGACTCGACGTGTCGTCACTGCCGTCAATGGTCATCTCTCCAACCCCGACTTTGTTAGTCTTCGTCTGCTTTTATATACATTGCTATTTCATTTGTTATTATTATTCACCAGGTTGTCTGTTTACTGTTTTAGGGTCACATCAACAGTCCCATTGTCACTGATTTTAAAAATTAAAACGTTAAAGGTTAAAGGTGCTGATATAGCTCTTAATGGGAAGCCCATCTCAGAGCTAAAGAGCGTCACTTGCTGTATGGGATTACACAGTGTTACCTGCCACCCGACACAGGTGAACGTGCCCCGCCTTAGGTCATACCTGTTGTTCGTATACTTTTTAAATGTCATCATTATGACAGCATAAGACAGATATACTTTTCTGTTTCTATTCTGAATGAGTTATTTGAAACTATTAATGAATGCATTTTGAGGGATATTTCTTTTGTTAAAGTGTCCAATGTAAGCTTATTTCAAGCTGATCTTTAATGGTGTCTAACTAATTCTATTAGATCCTTTTTTCTATTTCGTTACTTGAATGGCACAGTGTAGCCTTGAATGTGCTGTTGTGTCGTTAAGAAACTCCTTACTTACTCAGGCCCTTTTACAGTTGACGATAGTGTTTTTATTTGTGCTTTTTTTGGTTATGCATTTACTACTAACCATTTTTTTGTTACTGACATGTACCAGTAGCTATTTTTGTGCATAGCCTGTTAGCATTTGTTAGGTGTCTAAGATCTTGCTGCAAGAACAGAAAATTGTTGTTAAGTATGTACTGGATTTCAGTTAGCAGAATTCAGACGGAGCTAGATTTGGCCAGATTTATATTTTTAAGTTTGGACACAGCGGCACCTGGAGCTGTTTTTCAGAGAAAATTACTTCACTTACACAAAGATAGGCTTCCATGCAGTTCAAGTCAGATAACACAATATTTACTGCTGTGCATATTGACAAAAACGTACAAATGAACATTGCATAGTTGTGAAATGCACTAGTCCAGCGTGCTGCGAATGAGACTGCAAGAAACTATCAAGTCACAATTTCCATATTTTCAGCTTTCAGTAGTTTACATGACTGCTATAACAGCGGGATAGCTCATTTGGTAGAGCGTTCAACCTTGGATCAAAAGGTCTCAGGTTCAAATCCCCACAGGGTCGACTCAGCCCTTCATCTGTCTTGGTCGATAAAATGACTAGCACAATGTGCGGATGTAAGCAGGGAGTCTCTGATGAGGACTAATCCACCCAACATAGATGTATGCAATCTCGAGTTGTACTTCCTTGTTTAAGGATATCACAAAGTGATGAGCTCCTTTATACTGTGGCTGCCCGCCTTGCGCAGTATAAATCCTTTACATTTACCTTACACGACTGCTGCTGCACTCAGTGCCACGTAGACAAATCCAAAACTTGCAATTTGATCAAAACTTTTGCTGGAGACGAATTTTACTACATTTACCAAATATTGTCAGATGTCAGACAGCAGCTGAGTCTGACGCCATTGTTACTATCGCTGCCCACCGCTGCCTATCTAGGGCAGCGTGGTTCAACTCCTGCAGGGTTGCTCCACACCACTGCTCAATGTCACCTGACCATTCTTGGTGAGGCCGTCCTCTGTTGTTTGAACCGTCCATCATTTCGAACACCAGGGTCTTTATCTTTGTCTAGTTGTTATGCCGAGTTGTTGACTATCATGCAGGCAGCAACAGTGAGACATGAGATGCTGCTACTGAGCAACATGCTGCAGCTCGATGACAGTCTGTGGGAACAACGTGTTCGCTGCGGTCAGTATGTCCAGCAGTGTTTTCTTGATTGCATTGTTGTAAGCAATCAGCAGAAGCCAGTTGAATGGTTAAAAATGCTTAAATGTTATACCTTTTCATCGGAAACCAATCTCAGAGCTACGGAGCATCACCTGCCATATGAGATCGCGCAGTGTTACCTGCCACCCAACACAGGTGAACGTGCCCCACCTTAACCCTAGCCAGATAGGCTGGTACTCGATTTACCTATTCCGGAGGGATGGAAGGCTGAGTTGACCTAGGCAGCTGGTTAAATATTGAGATGGTTTACCTGTTTGCAGGCAGTCACCCATCCAAGTACTAACCCGACCCGGTGTAGGTTTTTTGTTGATCAGACACAACACGTTGCCACTATGCCATGCTGTCAACCCATTTCAGTGATGAAATAATGTTGGCACTGTTCAGTTGACTTAGATGGGTATGTTAATTACATGGTCCCCTGGTTTTCCAAAAATTCTTGGCATCATGCGATAGGCATTATGTGCTTTACAGAACACTCTGATTTTACTAATCTGGGTCTAGACAGTTAATAATCCTAAACGTCCAAGGAATTTCGGGCTGTCAGCCAAACTGTGCTTTTCGAACAAACACTTTGTATTATTATGCTAGAACTACACTGTGTTTCCAAAAAACGGGCACCCTTTTTATTTCTTTCATAATTCACTCAAATGATGATATTTACACGAAATTTTTACCAGATGTAGCTGAAGAAATGCTAATTCAAAATATATGGACAAAATATGGCTGTTAGTTAAATATTCTTTGCTAGTTGTGATGTAATGCTGACGTCATAGCGTGGCGC
>Ga0209671_1007878_pt1 | contig 11108 bp, 4 predicted proteins | sample WorMetHERISLAND2_2_FD_187401 | JGI IMG/M metagenome (GOLD analysis project Ga0209671, IMG submission 187401) | Marine gutless worms symbiont microbial communities from Max Planck institute for Marine Microbiology, Germany - Olavius geniculatus... | ecosystem: Host-associated > Annelida >...
GGAAAAGCAATTTTAAAACCACAAGAAAAGATTTCATATGCCATAGATGTGGTAATTTACTTTGTCTAGTGATACATGGTTTTATGACTATACAGTTGAATTAAATTTTAACTATTTTCAGCTAGAATGAACCTACAGCATTAGACATTAGCTTGAACAAATAAAAGCTGCCGTTTTTTATTCAACGTTTTAAAACCTTCTATGCAGCGACGTCCTTTTACTTTATTATGTTTTCATTTTTACGAAATTATTAGCCTACTGCTCCTCGAAATGACAACAACGCGTATAAACGGCAGACGGTCGTGCTTACGTCATAGTAGACGTCATAGCAAACGGGACAGTCGTTACAAGGTCGTTAGCAGGTCGGGCTATAGACGTCAACAGCTCGGGAATAGACGTTGGTAGGTCCGTAGTTGGTCGGAAGTAGTCGGGAAAGATCGTTAGCAAGGCGGCGTATGTCGGGTATCTAGTCGGTTTAAAGACGGTGCTGGAGCGGGAAGAAAGCGGGAGTGGTCATTAGAAGGTCGGGAGCGGTCCCGTTCTCTCCGGACTGAAATCAGATCGGCAGTGGTCGGTAACTTTCAGGTCGTGGAAGAACGGGACTTCAGGACGGCTAAGTGTGACCGGGGCTTAAGGGGAGGGACGGAACGAGAAGGGTAAAGGAAAAGGAAGTGAGGAGACGAAAGGGGGAAGGAGAGGAAGGCTCCCGATACACATTTCTGGCTACGCCACTGTCCTGTTCTGAGGGGGACCATACTCCTGAGTGTCTTTCGTTTACTAAAACGTTAGTTTGTTACATAAGCCCTATTAGCCTATTAATATTAGTTTTTTTGCTTGCATTTATATTTTACAAGGTAGTGTAGAGACGCAGTTACGGTGGTGCGGGATATTTTAATAGCCTAATCACTTCGTTTCAAATTTCCCGCAGAGTGCCAGTGAAAGGATCTGAACATTGGTCAATATTTGATGAATACAGGCTCTATGAACACAAAGACGAGTTTGTTTGGAGCTTGCTTTTGGCCCACCCTTTAGATACAGATCTGTGCTTGCCTCTCAGACTAAGCAGCAACGTATAGGTAGCAATTTGCCTTGAACAGCTTACTACAGTCGTACGTTCTGGTTGAGATTTACTAGCTGTTGGGCCATACAATTACACAAGCAACGTCCAGCCTAAACTAAATAACAGAATTTCACAGTTAGGTCTACTTTTGACAAATGTCGCAAGAAAACTAACTGCTGTAGACCAAGAAGACAGAGAGTCGAGATACGTAATGCGCAGGACAGGTGGAATATAAATGAGGGCCGGAAGTGGCCATTGGCGGCCTGTTACAGCTGTCCCCTATCAGCGGCGTAGACCACCAGATCTTATATTTTAAGGCTATACCTCCAGGCTCCCTAGCTGAAATTTAGCGATCCTACTTTTAAAGGGAAAAAAGGGGAGAGAATACATATGTAGGAAGAGAGGGGAGAAAGGGAAGGGAGGGGAAAGAAGGCGAGCCACCTATTCGCATTTCTGACTACGTCACTGTTCCATACTCTGGTTTGGACCACCCTTGCTCTGAATATGAGCTGACCGTTTTCTGCTTAGTGTCAGGTAAGATTTGTGCGGCGTGTATAGGCATAGGCCTACCGTACACCGTGCATTTAAAAACGCCACTAATTTTTTGAATAACTCCGTGAAATATCGACCTTCTGTAATAATTTTGGCATGCAACATCGTGAAAAAAACTTGAGGTAAATGACTATATAGGCCTAGTTTTGCCCACCTTACCTTAACACTGTTGAGCTACTAATTGTGAAATGCATAAGTCGTAATCTGGCCATTATTTGTAGCGAAGGCGTCGGCTCAGAAAATCATTGAGATCACAATCATTGACAATTAATTCGAGCAAAGCTCACGAGACGCGCGACAGCCTTAGCATTTTCTGTTCGCACACCGTCTCGGTTTATCTCCTCCAACCATTTCGTCGCAAGTTTACCCTTGAAGTGTGCACCGCAGCTGAGAATCGCAAAGAGTCCTTGGGGCAGCCAACAGTGAAGATTTGGTGATCCTAGCTTGCGCCGTTTTGATACAATACAGCAGTGCGACAAAGATAAGACAGACAGACGCCCAGGCCATGGCTAAGACACGTGAAGCAATCTGCTGTCGCGCGTAAAAATTCGTCACTTATTCAACACCACTGATTTATCATTAATCGTATGGATTTTAAAGTCGTACGTGGATGAACTGAAACGACGCATCAATACCAGCTAGGATCACGAAATCTATACTGTGGGCTGCCACAGGAACTCGTAGTTTTTACGCGCGACAGCAGAGTGCTTCGCTATGGCTTAGGCGTTTGTCCGTTCAGTGTCCATCTGTCCGTCCGTTCGTTCGTCACACTCTGGAGTCCTGTCAAAACGGTGCAAGCTAGGACCTCACTGGGACTTCACTGTGGCTGTCCCAAAGACTCTAGGTTTCTGTGACTAAATTTCGAGCTCCTGCTTAAGGGGGTTCCTCTCAAACGACGGCGTGAAAGAGGGCTACCTCTCTCCCCCTGCAAGTTCTTATTTTACCGCTATTGGCTCGCCTAGCGTAAAAACGGTTGCAGAGAGGCACAGACATGCTGCTTGTCACAACAAGCACAAGTGACGACCTTGAATGACCTTAAACCCCCAAATAAGAGATTTTAGCGTTTTTTACAATTTTCTACGGCGCACATTTTAAGACTGAAGTGCGCCGAAGTTACTAGAGATAGGCCTAGATTCGTATAAAAAAATTTTATTAGCACAGAACGTACATTTTTAACCATCCATCTGAGTTTCGACCTTTTAGGTTCAAGGAGTCTTCCGAACAGAAGCCTTAAATTTGGGTACTGCTTTAAGACGCATTATTATCTTATTGCACACTGTACACTGATTGGCCAGATGGCAGGACCGATGTTCAAATTACTTGTTGTGTGAGTGTGAGTGTGACATTAATTTCATGCCCTTGATTGAGGGAATTCCCGCTATTGGCTCGTGTAGCGTGAAAACGGTACGTTATAGGGTGTCTACACGATCCAGCAAACGTCCAGCAAATTCCAGCAAATGTATTCAAAATACACGTGAATTGCTGGACGTTTGCTGGACGTTTGCTGAATCGTGTAAACACCCCATTACAGATAGGCACAATCGTGCTGTTTACCACAACAAGCACTGGTGACAAGCTTTTATACTGGTGTCAACATCAATGACCTTGAATGACCTTGAACCCAAGAATAGGGGGTTTTAGTGTTTTTTTGCGATTTTCGGCTGCGGCACACATTTCAATAGTGATAAACAATCTGCACATGAAATTTTCAGCATTGAATGTAGATTTTAGCAGTTTAAAACTCGGCCTTATACATTCAAAGAGTTTTCCATACGGAAACGTCAAGTATGGGTACCCTTTCAAAATGAGCGATATCTGTAAATATCTATTTAGCATGAAAACGGTTGCAGATTGACTTGCTGCTTAGGCCTACTGTAGGCCTAACAAACCTGCTGAGTTTGACGGGCTTTTAAAATGTAGCCTACTGACATTGAAAGACGTTGAGATCCAAACAGTAGTTTTGAGTGTTTTTTTCGCGACTTTAAGCTTCGATGCATATTTAAAGAGTAAATTGCACCAAAATTGCTACAGATAGACCATGACAACATCAACATAAAATTTTTAGCGTAGAACGTTTAACCGTCTGAGATTATATCTCCTAGGTTTAAGAAGTTCTATAAATGCGAACGTTGACGTCAAATTTGATTACAGTCTTTCAAAACGCATTATTATTATATTTATTTCATTGCACTGACTTCCCAGGTGGCAGCATCCCCAGGTGGCAGCATCGATGCTGTCACGCGTCACGTCAACTTTGCTCAGATTAGTTGTTTCATTCATGCTGCCAGTGCATATGCCATATACTGTATCGTTCTGGCTGTTGTTAAGTCGTAAAGGCCTAGGGAGAGACGTTGACGCGAGGGAGATATGAGAGGCGTTGAGGTAGCCGATGCTGTAGGCCTACATAGACTGATACGTTAGTTCATCGGTCATTCATCGTAGTGGCTACCCGGCCGGACACACTGGCCACTGACCACGACTCCGGCACGACCTGCCTCCGTCACTCAGCACAGTGGACACGCCTGACAGATCGATACTCCGTCGAGGCCGCTGCCTCTCCTGTAGTCGGCAGTCTATTCTCCCTCCTCTCCTTGGCTGTGCACGACTCACGCCTCCTCATCCTGCACAGAGCCAGCGTCCACTGCGGCTGCTGACGCTGCATTTGCTGCTGCGCTGCTTCAGCTGCTGATGCGTTTATACGCTTGAAGTGCATCTGCGTGAAGTTTACGTGTCTACATCACGCTATCCAGGGAACTTTTTGCAGCCAACCGCTTGCTGGCGACTAGGCCTGTCTTGTTCGCACGGTACGCATTTTCAGATGTTGATATTTTATTGACATTAGTGCGTAATTTAGGGTCGTTGCGTTGCACGGCGAATTAGCATCGGGAGATGTTGGCGCCAACCTGCGTGCAGTGCCCACAGGCTATAAATGTAGGCATATGCGGTCATCATTTTGCAACAGGCTGATGCCAATGCAAAGATATGGCTTAATTCACTTGCTTCAAGCGCCAACTTGCTGCACGTGCGGCATCAAATAAGGCCACGAGTCAGAGAATCAATTTTGCGTTTGGATTCTCATTTGTATCCCAGCTTGCATTTGAGTTGAGAAGGCCATCGGATATTGTTTTGCCTATACCTTTTGATAAACGTCTTGGCCACTCCTGGTACTGCCTCCCACTAACAAAATGTTGAGATAGGAGTGATTTACACGTTTGGCCTGCTTGCGACCAATAAGGTTTCTTAGATTGGGAGGTCGTTTTGCTGCAACCGTAAAGATTTAGTGGCTAATAGGCTAATATTGGCACAGGTCTATGCTTTTATATCACTGTAATTATTCGTTATCGCATGACGACCATCAGAACTTTTTTTATTTATAGCAGCACGCATTTAATGCAATTATTGATTGAAAACCAGTAGCGATACGCGGCACATCCAGGGGAGATGAAGGAGACGCATTCTCTTATAAATTTGCCCATACCTGCCGCTGTAGCTGTCGTGTAGGTCTAAACCTATATATGACGTTTCGCAAACAATGGAACCTACTGTGTGTTAAAACACTGCAAAGTGTCTTTTTGGGAACGTTACTTTAGTGAGCAGAAATTGACAAAAAATGCGGGCTGTTGATTTGCAAAAAGCCATCGAAACATCTTGGCGAGAAAACCTTACGAAATGCTCATTTAATTACGGATTTTAGTAGACAACCTGGTCATCAGGGGTTAATTACTTCACCATCAATTTATGTATCCGCCATTGGCCAGCAAAAAGCTTAAAACTTGGAATAGAAGAGCCAGCTGTTCTGCACAGTTTGGAACAGATGGGCTAGTGCTTCTTCTTCTTCTTTTCCAATAATGCACATATCCTCTTGCGAGTAATGTCTTTCCAGACTTCGTAAGGCCCCGCTTTCCAAGTGGCATAAATGCATATTTCCGTTTCTGAGTAACAAGCCGCTGTGAATTATAGGCTATCCCTACAAACCGCTTTACTTTAAAGCATCAACCAGTGAAACGAATCTGTCATAACAAATTAATATACCGGGTAGGCCCTGGGCTACAGTATGCAGTGTACAGCATTATGGTCTTCAACGATCAGAACCTCGGAGGCGCGTTGGTTAACAATAAGCAGTGAGCATAAGCAGCCTGCATTGATTTTGAAGCGGCGTTTAGTTTGCGCAGATCAAAAGCGGCAGCTGTATTATCAGCATCGCTAGCAATCGGTCTATAGCTGCTGCGGCTACGCTGCTATTGCAAGTCTCCAGTGCTTTCACATCACGCTCCATCGATCCGACAACATCAGCAGCATTTGCAGCTTCACCATGCACGTCTGCGTCGAGCCCACACGAACCAACGTAACTGTATACATTCGTCTGCGATGATAAATCTCGGAGTCTACTGAATGATGAAAGCTGCAATGGTTGCACGGCACGTCTGTTGCATCGTCGTAGATTGTGTCGGCAGTCTAATGGAGTTTTGTAGTCGCCTGCTGCAGCAACATGACATCGTGCTGCCAGCTGCCGCTGTAGGCCTATTCTACGCCGAATTCTGCTATAGGCCCCTATGCCTAAGTCGATCGACTTTGAGACCTTTGTCAGGAAGCTTTTGCCATAAAAATTACATTTTGCACCTGTTTCTCGGTTGTACAGTGACCTAAGATAAGTGAGGGCGGTCCCGAAACGGCAAAAAAAATTTAGACTGTTTCTGGTCTAGCATTTCAGGAGCGTAAAAACTGCGACTAGTTTGATGAGAATCATAGCGTCGACGAGTTCAAAAACGGTATGAAAATCGCCACAGACTGCAGAGAGTACAAGTAGATATAGCGTCATCAAGGAATGCAACAGCGAGCACATAGTCAGGAGCACATGGTGCAGACATCTGTAAGCATTTAGTTCAAGTTGATGGTCGATGTGTTCTCTGACGAACAGCCAACGCGTTCACGACCGAGGAAGAACCGGTCCTTGGTACACTATATATTATGACTATAGGATTTGACGTTTGTCGTCAAATTCAGCAGCGATATTGTTGTTCTGTGATTTCGAATGAATTTGAAGATCACGCATCTTCGATACAGCGAAAATTATTTCAAAGCGTTGTGCAAAAATGTTCTGTAAATGATTTGTGCTTCATTTGACGTAGAATTACGCATAAACACTTTGTGCTACTTTTATGTTCAGGCCGTTTGCAATCTGCCTAAATGTTTTTTGTAGCATTATTGCGAAGTTTGTTTTTGAACGTGAAATGTTTTTGCAAACGTTTTATGTTTTACATGTGGACAGCCTTATACCGAACATAGATATAGAGAGAACTTGTCGTTTATGCAGTGGTTTGACAGAATACTTATTCGTTTAACCAACAGCTTCCGTCGGCGCTTCTGTATTTTAAGACGATAGGGCGCTGTACAAATTATTGTGTTACTGTTACGTGTAGCTGTAGGTATATCGACGGTCGATAGTCGATGGAGGACGTGTTCAAGTCGTTCTGTGCGTTCGGCGGACATGGCGCCTCAGGACCCGCTCTGATGGATGGAGCCAAGCTGGCAAAACTCACTCGTGACGTCAAACTGCTCGACAAGAACCTCACGTCCACTGACATCGACATCATCTTCTCCAAAGTCAAAGGCAAAACAGAGTAAGCACGATCGGCGCTGTTTACAACCGAGCTAGCTTGGTGGCTCGGCGGTTAGGGCGTTCGATTCGTGATCGCGAGGTCGCTGGTTCGACTCCCTGCCGGTCCGCTGCCAAGTAACAAATCTGGGCAAGTTGTTTATACCTACATGCATGTGTAGGTGCACGTGCTCTAGTGGCTGGTTTTGATTCGTAACTTTCAGCTTACAGTTGGAATCTCACCGCGGGTCATTTGCAAGCAACCTTGAACAAAATGCCGAACTGTGTGCTCAGGCCAACTCAGCCTTCTATCCCCAGCGATATGAAAAATGAGTAATAGTTTTTTGTGACAAAATTTTGTGTCCCTGTGTGAGAGGGTTCCTCTCGAACGTGGGCGTCAAAGTCAAAAAAGAATATCCTCCCTCTAAAAAGACGTTATGTTGCTGCTATTGGCTCGTCTAGTGTGAAAGCGGTTGCAGATATGTACATACACTCATGACGGGCTTTTTAGATTTATTAATATCGATGACCTTGAACGACCATGAATTTTTTTAAATAGGGGTTTTAGTGAATTTTTCGCAATTTTTGCTGCAGCGCACATTTTAAAAGTGAATTGCGACGATAATTGGCTGGAGACGGACCAAGACAACCTGTGTATGAAATTTTTAGCATTAAACGCTGATTTTAGCCGTCTATGCACTGATGACGAGTTTCTTATTGGTATCAACATCGATGACATTAAATGACCTTGAACCTCCAAAATAGGTTTTAGTGTTTTTTGCAACTTTCGGCTGCAGCGCACATTTTAAGAGTGATGGCTAAAGATGAACATGGCCAACCTGCATATAAAATTTTTAGCATAGAACGTACATTTTAACCACCTAAGTTTCGACCTCTTAAATTCAAGGAGTCTTTCGTCAAAGGCTTCAAATTTGAGTACTCTTTCAAGACGCATTGCCATTTTATTGCACGCTGTATGTACATTGATTGCCCAGGTGGCTGTCGCGCTTCATGTGAGCTTTGCTCAAATTACTTGTTTTCATTGTTAGTTCACACCATCTGACAGTAAATGTTTTTTTCTGCATTTTCTGTCGTCGTATGTTAACGTTATTTTCTTTCGTACAAATTATGCTTGCTACCGCTAGATTGCTAAATATGATTGTCGTGTTTGGGGACAACTTAGGCCTAGTTTACGAGTTCACAGATTTTGTTGGCTTGCACATGTTCAGGCGTAAGATCAACTACAAGCAGTTTGAAGCGGCGTTGAAACTGATGGCTGAAAAGAAATACCCGGGAGACGACGGAGGCCTCGAAAAGCTGAGAGCCAAAATTTTGGAAAGCGGTGGACCCGCTACACACGGAGTCACGGTATCCAGATACGATTTTTGATGCTTTTAACATAATTTTCTGCTATGTTTTTGCATATTATCGGAGAGATAGGCCTACTGCATAGTAGGGGCCTATAGCCTGATGTTTCACTTGAAATGCATAGATCTAGGCCTACTTTCGCCTACTTTCAGAGCTAGTGTGACACAGTAGGCAATTAATAACAAGGTTCGTTTAAATCGTTTATATCCAAAGCTTACCGAAACCCGAAACAGTTTATTTTGTGCGAAAACTGACCGATGCATTTCGTAACCTGAGATCACTCACAGTCTTCTCACGGAACGATAACTAAGTTGACTGGATGCTTTTGAGTGTTTTTTGAGCTGTCGTATACCGCAATTGAAAGGGTGATCAATCTTCCGAAGTTGCGGGTGTTGTCTGGATCTGCATGCTGTAGCTGAGCTTCTTAATTATTGTTCAGCATGCTCACTATTAGCAGCATCAACATGCATCGTATTAAATATTACAGTGGTGTCGCGTTTTATTTGCCCAATCTCTAGAAATGTCTCTGGTACCGTCCGTTTTCTGACTCTGTACGGCGTCACATGATTTCAAACAAGTCCGTTTTTACGCGCAACAGCAGCTACAGCGCGTCTTAGCCATCACAATTTTGTCTGTCCGTCTGTCCGTCCGCCTGTCCGTCAGTCCGTCTGTCCGTCACACGGGTGGATCAGTCGAAAACGGTGCAAGCTAGGATCACCAAATTTTCACCCTCTGCTGCTTGGATGACTTTAGTTTCAAGAACCGTAAAGCTTTTCCATAAATTCGAACGGGGTCACCTCGAATGAAGGCGCTAAATGAGAGGGGGTAGGAAAAATTTGCGATTTCCAGCCGGTACGGCGTTGGCAGAGCGAGACAGGTCACGCCGTCTGGTGAGTACAAGTAAACACTATAGATAATTAGCCGCCGGTCGTCTGGCGCCCTCTGGCGACTGATTTTGTTTTACTGAGCTTTCAAACATGCAGTGCACCGCTGTTGCACGTTTTCCTTTGCGTTAGCTTGACTTTTCTTGTGTAGTAATGTCGTAGACTATAGACCCTATTATCTTTCTGAGTCGAACACAGCGTCTGTGCTGACTTCGGCCCGATAAGATCTGTGGGCAATGTTGTCCATTCCGTCTGTGGTAGCAACTAATCAATCGTGATGCAAGTGGTCCAGCGCACGGACCGATGAAATCGATCAACGCGTCTCTCAGCCTCAGGCCGCTTGGAGGCCTATGTTAAGCACTTATTGTCGAACGCAGAGCAGAAATGCGTATAAGAATTCATCCGCTAAGCTTTATTTATGTTCATCGAGGCTTTTAGACCCAGGCCTGTAGACAGTTCTTAGTGAAGAGTGATGGATGACGACAACGATGATAATAATGGTGATGATAATAGTTTACGCTCTGACTGATTGACCGGCCGCCTAGCGAATGACACTAAATGAAGTGTAGGCGCTACTGAGTAGAATTCGCGTGAATATTGTGATGTAGGGTTTAGGGTTTAGGATTAGGTTAGGGTTAGGGTTGTTTGGGGTTAGGATTTTGGTTTGGGTTAGCGTTGTTAAAAGATTTATGTGACAATAATGAACAACAAATGTTAGCGTACAATATGGGTGGTAAATTCGAGGTTCCGGCACGCAAGAAAAAAATTTGTCGACTGGTGATCCGTGATGGTCTACTTGCTATGCTTGAGGTGCTATTTGGCGGACTGGCGATCCGTGATGATACGGCTGAGGTCGTCAGTTGCTCGGCTGCCGCCGTCCGAGGGTGCTCGTTGTATTGCCACAGGGAGTAGGGACACGATCTTAGCCGGTACCTGTGAGCACCACGGTGCTCGTATATACGTACCGGCTAAGGCTGTTCAAGGTGGTGACCGATCAAATGTCCGACCGGTCATGACCGGGCAAATATCGAAGCCTCTGACAGGTCAAATATCCGGCCCTCAGAGGCCTGGATATTTGACCGGGCACGTTTGGTCGATTAAAACAAAATTTGACCGGTCAAACAGCATAGGCTGTAGGCTATTCGACCAGCTACCGGTCAAATATTCTGTGCCATAATAATAACAATAATAAAAGTAATTCGACATGAGGCAGCATCGCTGTGGCTGCAATTCATGTTTTCGCTGGTGTTTGGCTCCCAAATCTGCACTTTCATGGGGGCGTGATTTAGGACCCCATCTAACACAAATATTGTGTCATTGAACGTGTAGCCTACTCGCCAAACGACATATAGGCTTTAAGTCCACCAAACGGTTTAAGCGGGGTAATGTAACAAACAGACGACAGAAATGTGTCGTAGTAGACGGAATCGCATTCATGCTATAGGGTCCTGGGAACGATATTGCGGTTTGTGGTTGTTGTTCTTTAAGATGATAACGATTATGCCTATTGATTGTGCTGCTGCTGCAGTGGCGTAACCAGAAATTTCAATTGGGGGGGCTTGTCTCCCTTCTCCTCCCCTTTCTTTCCCCTTTTGTCCCTTTCCTTCCTGCCCTCTCCTTTTTACCCCTTTTCTCCCCTCCCGTGCCC
>Ga0209671_1007879_pt1 | contig 11107 bp, 9 predicted proteins | sample WorMetHERISLAND2_2_FD_187401 | JGI IMG/M metagenome (GOLD analysis project Ga0209671, IMG submission 187401) | Marine gutless worms symbiont microbial communities from Max Planck institute for Marine Microbiology, Germany - Olavius geniculatus... | ecosystem: Host-associated > Annelida >...
ATTTTCATCAGTTATTTACCGGAAGTGGTGAGTTGTCACCGGCTGGTTTGTTTATTATTTACGTGAGATTATTAAATACATTGAAATTTAATGAAATAACTGTAGTTCTAATGTGACGTTATGTGGTGTAAGAATATTATTATACGTCTAACACATGGTGTTATTGTTTGTTTGTACGGAGGAGAATAAGGTAGAAATCCTGCATGCTCCTAACTTGTGTCATCTAGCACAGTACTGTTTTTCTCTCAGTCAAATAGACACATATTTGCATTGAATTTTGATGGTGGTACCAGGCAATTAATGCTCGAGATGTAGAGTTATGTAATTACAGTTGTCACTCACACATCCCGTCCCAATAATCAGTGACTGTCCGTAGTACACCGTGCCGGAGCCTTCAACATAGTGGCGGTTCTAGCCCCCAATATCTGATGGGGCACGGCCTCATGGCGAGCGCGGTAGCGGGAGCCTATAACTGGGGTTTGGGGTAGAGCCCCCAGCGGGGTCCAGGGCCTGGTCAGAGGGTCGGGGGGAAAAACGCAAAGAAATCAGATTTGTGTGTTATTTTTGTAAAAAAATCATGGGTAGCCATGAAACTGGGGGGAGGGCTGGAGCAAAACTGGGGGACCTGTGCTCCCCGCCCTCCCTGGCCCGGGCCTAAAACCGCCACTGAACATACTGAAGTTGGCACGTATCCCGAAGAAGAAGACATAATGTGTAAATGATAGTAAACCATTGCAGTGTGGTCTGCCACCTAGGACCATAGACCATATTTTGACTTCATTGCACAGTTGATTTGGAATATCAAATTTTTTGTGGTTGCTGTTGTTTCAGATTCCACATTTTGTTCGTCGCTGTCACGTTACATGCTACCATGAGCTAATTAAGTTTTTTAATCTGCCAGTAAAGAGCGACTAGTAACATCTTACACCTGCACCTGCTGCTGAATGCTGGCAGACAAAGGACTGTAGCAAAATGCGCATTACGTTAAAATTTCTCGTCAAGAGTTTGATTGTTCTTGTCTTACTGATCTTTATACTTCCATTGTTCCTTCATCACTTAGACTCAAAAGAATGGAAGAAAATGGAAGAGATAGCAAGGGATCGGAGGGATCGTGCGGTAAGTATTAATGTGTGATATCGTTAATAACTTTGCCAGTTTTTGATTAATTTGTTTGAAGTTGACATTGCTGAACACTACTCATGGTTCTGTTGGCATGTGTTCACAGGTATGTGCGATTTTTTTTTGGTTGAACGTTTGTTGTCTAGATGTTAACTTTTCATTGCATTATAGTTTATAGTAATACCTGTTAAAGCATATCAAACTGCTGATATTTTATAATACTGTCATAAAATGCTGTTGAATTTTCAATATGCAGATTGCAAAGCCAAAACGTGGTGCAGTTGTACATGCTAGTAATTTCAGCCGGAAGCATGTTGTAGATGCATTACAGGTATTTACTCTGTTTAATTTGTTGCCATTGTTTTTTGTATATTTTTATTTTTCATTACTGGAGATGTTTGTTGTAACAAGATTGACCAAACTAAACTGACATTTTGCATCTTGACTTTATGAGAAAATTCCTTCAAAGCATACTTTGCAATACTGTGGCATATTGATGGATATTGATGGAAAAATAATATGAGTGTCACTAAGATATACTGCTTTTGAGAGTCTGTACATTTCAACTGAACTTTAATTGATATTTTGAGTGAGTTAAAGCATATTTATTATATGCCATTGCACTTACTTTTTTTGGCTTAGTTCATTATTGTGGAATGATTACATAATGAATGCGTTCATTGTGTTGTGCTGTTAGGCGCCAGATAGAAAAGACATCGGTGATGTTCGGGCACCTGAAGGTCAAACTGTACCAGAAGGACCTGATCTCAGTCCTAAAGAATTTGGTCCTGAGGCGGTATTTACGTCTGGCAAACTTGGAAATTATGAGCCACCAGTTGTGACGCAGTCGGGTCCAGGTAAGCCTCAGTGAAAACGTGATCTCTAGTTTGCACTAACAGAACATAACAGTAGGCTATATAGGATCTCTGAAATGAGAATTTTAGCATACACTGAGGAAGTGATGAGTAGCCAGTTTAATTTTTTTTTCCACGCAGAATTATGCAGGAATTAACAACTACAGAACAGAAAGAAACAAGTAATCTGAGCTAATGCTCATGAGATGTGCGAGAGCCTATAGCAGTTCCTATTTGCAGATTGTCTTGGTCTTTCTCTATCCATTTCGTTAGAATTCACCCTTCTGCAGCCAAAAATCACCAAAAAAAATCACTGACTAGACGGTAGACAGCTATACGTCATACCTGTGTGAACATTTTTTTAATGTGGATATGGTAGATTAAGAAGAAGTAATGTATACATCGTACTTGCAAAATATTTTTGTTACATGGTCATTTGCGCTGATGTGCTTATTTGTTTACTGTATGGTTCATATGTATATCATTGACTGTAACAGTGAAGAATCGTCAGTATGAGTGTTGAAGCAGTATGCGGTGTGAATGGTGTGAAAGGTGAAGGTGGTGCCCCTGTCTACACAAGTATGGAGGAGCGTGGGATGGCCGATCGATCGGTGCGTGAATATGGCTTTAACATGGTCGTCAGTGACAAGATTGCGATGAACAGGACTATACCGGACACAAGGATGCCTGAGTCAGTCGTGTTGTTGTTTTGTTTTTCATTTTTTTTCTGCAAGAGTGCATAATTATGAGGGGTGTTCAATAATTTTGATAACTAATGTATTAGACTGAAAAATTTTTCACAATTTATATATCAGTAAAGTGTATATTTTTTACGAATTATTGGACGACTCTCATATTTGCTGTTTTCCTGTTGGTTTGTTTATAGCCAACTTGGTCACCAAAGGCTAGGTCGGGTTCTGGTTTTTGGTAAAACTTTTGGAGAATCTGATGTGTTTGTCTGTTGATCTTGTACTTTGCATTTTTGCTCACAATTTACCTGACGAATGATCGATCATTGTTGTCTGCGATGGACAGATGCAAATACTGGCAGTACCCTACAAGTCTGCCGACGGCCAGCGTCATCATTGTGTTTCATAATGAAGGATTTTCATCACTGCTCAGAACTGTTCACAGTGTTATCAACACTTCCCCTCCACAGCTGTTGCACGAAGTGGTCATGGTGGATGATTTCAGTAATAAAGGTATAATTTGTGCTTTTACAGTCGTTTCAGTTGAAAGCTCATAGCATGCACACGTAGAACGATTTTGCTGCTGGTTGGTGTTGTATTATTTTGCTGTTTGTTTTTAATGCAGCATGAGAGACTTGCATCATTTTAGATATTATATGTGGTTGTCATTACATTCTGGAGTAAGGATATAAGTAAGTAAGATATGTATTTCTTGTACACTTATAAAATTTGTTCTGTACTCGTAATGCAGTAAACAGGGTTTTCACGTCTCTTGGAAAGTTGCAAATTTTTTTTTAAAATTCCAGAACCTGGAAAGTCCTGGAAAAATATCCTTGAAAATCACACATTTTTTATAGGCTCAAATGGAAATCATTGTACTCCCTTACTTTTTAATTTGTGGTGCCATTACATTATATTTAAACATTCGTGGGCTACAAAAACGTTCTGGAAAATTTTTCGTGGTGGTCCTGGAAAGTCCTGTAAAAGTCCTGGATTTTTTGTCAGCAGAAGAGTGGGAACCCTGAGTAAAGTGCTGTATGTCACAATAAATGAATCCAGTGTCCAGTCAAGCCATTTGAGTGTTGCATCTACTGTGCTCTACATTGTCAAAAAGTATGTAGAATAGTGAAAGTAAATGGTAAACTTGTAAGGATTTTACGAACTTGCATTTTTTTTATCTAACTTGAGGTATAAATGTAATAGGTTTTTGTTTTGTATGTTTTAGGTGTGCTAATGCAAATGTTCTATCAATAATTGTATAGTGAAGTGATCTGCTGGAGCATGTTGAAATCATTGACAAGCAATTAAGTACTGGTATTTTGTATACTTTGGTTTGCAGAGAATCTAAAGTCAGATCTGGACGAATATGTGAAGCAGTTCAAAGGAAAGGTGAAGCTGTATCGTAATGCTGAGCGTCTGGGTTTGATTGGAACGCGAACAAATGGTGCACGTTATGCAACGGGAGACGTAATCGTATTTCTCGATGCGCACTGCGAGTGCCAGCCAAACTGGCTTCCACCGTTGCTAACTCGCATTGCACACGATCGGTAAGTTATGCTATTGAATTTAGTACTAGTCTTGCGTTTGTGATTTCGTTAGAACATCAGCAGTTGTATAGTAAAGAGTTGATTTTGATTAAAAACATTTTGATGCTTATCAGTAATCAATGTGCCGAACTTTTCAGACACTTGGTTGCTTTGCCACTTTTTGTGAAATATGAAAATACTCTGAATGTTTCGGAAGTCATCACCTGTGACTATGATAAACATATTACAGTTAATGTACATGATGATGTGCATTGCCAAAGACTTGAAGCAGTTTATAAGAATTCTACAACCTTTAGTGCTAGAACTATCCTTGGACAGTAATGGCAATGCAGATGTAAGCTGTTGTTATTGTTGAAATAATAATTCTGCCCACGATTGGTTGCTGACGTTGCAGTACAATTATGGCTGTGCCAATTATCGATGGCATTGATTCGGAGACATTTCGTTATTCGCCGGTGTATGCAGCCGGACAGCATTATCGTGGTATCTTTGAGTGGGGTTTTCTGTACAAAGAATCGTCTGTGCCAAATCATGTGCTAAATGCTCGAGAGCACAATAGTGAGCCTTACAAGTGAGTTTCACTTTCGTTCGGGGGCCTAATTTTGAACATCTCTGTTGCTTCATATTGGAAGACTTAAGCTTTGTATTGCATTAGAAGTTTTGTTAATGATATCTTTTTTCACATGATTTTCACATGATGCTTAGCTTGCAGTCATTTTTTTGCGACTTGAGATGCAGAATATGTGTATATTGTTATGTGGCCATTCTGATTGGTCACATTAAAGACTTTGCCCATCTGACTGTCCCATATCAACTTCTAACTATTCTAGTTGTCCACTATACAGGGTGAGGCAAAAAAAGTGGTCCCCTAAATTTTTCCACCATTTTCTCAGCAACCGTTTGGCATTTTAATGTGAATTTTTACAGCTTTATTTAATGAAACCTTCTACATCCAACTGCCAATTAAAATTTGTTTCTGTTGAAAAACGACGAAGTTATAGACTTTTTAACATGACTGCTTACCAATTTTTCAGCATTCAAAAATGTTGAAGCTAAAAATGCTATTTAATTTTAAAAAAAACTGGTTACGCGTTACTGCCGGTGATGTCACAGTGACGTTTTGATAAACAGTAATTTATATTGTTTATATATTATCACTAAATTATCGTTCCTTTGAAGCAATCGCCGGCTGCCCACCGGATTCATCTTCCAGCAGGACGACGCATCAGCACGCACAATGTGCAGCATGCAGAACTGGCTGCAGGCCAGCTGTCCAGATATCATCACAAAAAACCAATGGCTTCCAAATTCACCGGATATAAACTCAATGGACTATCACGTATGGGGTGCAATGTTGGAGGCTTACTGCAAGCTTAAAACAAAGCCGAAAACAAGCGCTGAACTCAAGGAAGCACTTCAGGTTCTTTGGGGCAACCTGCCACAGGGACCGATCGACAAGGCTACGAAAGATTTCTCAAATAAGGCAACTGGAGACTGGTGTTGTAACTTGGAGCTGGCAGTGGACATTTCGAACTTTCACATGACAATGGAATTCTGGCATTTGGTCATTATTTAACTGTGTTGTTTCAACGATGTTATTAAATTGGTGTTGTAGCCGGAACATTTTTGAATGCTAAAAAATCGATAGGCGGTCATGTTAAAAAGTCTGTACCTTTGTCGTTTTTCAACAGAATCATATTCTACTTGGCAGTTAGATATAGAAGGTTTTTAGTAAATAAATCTGTAAAATGTCAAATTAAAATTCCAAACGGTTGTTGAGAAAACAGTGAAAAACTTTAGGGGTCCACTTTTTGCTGCACCCTATATACTGTGTATGGACAGCAGAAAATCACGGAAATCGAGTTTTTTGCCAATATGTCGCGTTTTTTGGCCAAAATGCCGTAAAGTTGTTTTTACAAGAATTTTCCATTTTTAGTACTTGGTAAGGATAAGTTGAAGTTTATCGTGTGATTTGGGATTTGATGTCGTGTCTTTGTCGTGATTCTGCCGTGATTTTTGTCATTTTTTTGCGATGATTATTACTGTCCCTAACTATGTGTGAGTCTGCATAAACTGCTGGAGTCTGTATTCCGTTATTGATTGTATCAGTCTTTTTGCAGGTCGCCAACTCATGCAGGAGGTCTGTTTGCTATGGATCGCAAGTATTTTTTTGAACTTGGAGCGTATGATCCCGGCTTGAAGATTTGGGGTGGAGAAAATTTTGAACTATCATTCAAGGTCTGTATTAAAGTTGTCTCTCAGTTGTCTTCATTATGTATTTATTTCTAATAATCCCTTGGTAAAAGAAGGGATGAACTGTGATGCAGTGGACAGAGCTATGTGAAACCTTTTTCTTCTTGGTGATACCTCTCTATTGTTCACTTTTGCTTTTGTAAGTACTATGTGATGATATGTGTTGTATTTTGTTTTGATCAAGAGTTTTTTTGTAGACCATTGGAAGACCATTGACTGATCCAGCTAAATATGGAAAATGACATTTACCGTGCTAGCTGTGTGTTTGTGAACTCACTGGCAAAGCATACTGGTTTAACAGTAATAATCATCGCAAAAAATCACAAAACATTGGTGTGATTTTAGCGATTTCCTGTCAAAACCTAGACTGTCAAAACTAGCCCACTACAAGAACCCTTGCCATAACCCAATTCCTATTCTTAATCCATAATCCACAACCTTAACTCTTACGTAATCTTACCCCTATTCCTAACCCTAATCCATAACACTATATACCAATCTGTAGCCCTATCTCAAACCCTAATCCCTAACTCTTAATTCATAACCCTAACTCTATCCTTAACCTTATTTCCTAAACCTAAGCCTATATTACTGTGTCCCGGTTTTGTCGGTCGAGGTTTTGTCAGGACACCAATTTTAGCATATACACATTGCACGTTGATTAGTCTGATGCAGCCCGTGTGTTGTGTTTGGCCGTGTGAGACAGATCTGGCAATGTGGTGGCAGCGTTGAGTGGGTGCCGTGCTCGAGAGTGGGGCACGTCTATCGTCATCACATGCCGTACGGCTTTGGCAAGCTGAACGAAAAAATTCCCGTGATTCTCATTGTAAATATCGGCTAAAGTCGCTATTTTTATTTTACCTAGAAGATAAATTGGTGTAACATATATAGTGTTGTTTGATATCAGGTTCATCATGAGCGTCATTATGTTGTCAAAATCGCTTCAATTTAAGTTTTAGTTTCAAAAGTTAGTTAACTTGTTGTCTGTCCAATGCAATGTATAGCATTGGACAGAGTATAAAATCACCTGAGCATCCGTCTGTGCATCCATGCGTGCATCCGCCCAACTTTTGAGGCACCACATCTCCATAACGGTGCAAGATAGATGCATGGTCACAATGGACCACACATAGGAAGTCGCCCACCGCGAGTCGAATGGTCACGTGACTGATGACGTCACATGACCCCGAAAAGGTCAAGGTCGTGACCCAATTATGTTTGAGGTGCCATATCTCCATAATGGTGGAAGATAGGTGCATGGTCACAATGCACCATTTATAGTAAAGCGCTGGTGACGAATCGAATGGTCACATGACTGACAGTGTTAATTGTTTAGTTATAATAATAGCGAAGGATGACAATAACATTGCTGCTGTACAATTTGAAATTAAACTGCTTGATTTTTTTCTACTAATCTAAACAGCTTACTGATTATATTTATACTGACGTATACTGTAAACTATCGAAATGCATTGGACAGACTCCGTGTTCGTATGAATGTTATCTTGTATTTTTCAGGTATACCAACTGAGGCGTGGGAGTTGTATGCTGATGTGCTGTTTTAGAATTACATGAGAGTTGTGGAGGTCTGGCTTGATCCTGAGTACCGGGAGTACTTCTACACTCGTGAGCCAACCATACGCGGCTATCCAATCGGTGATATAGACAAACAGGCAGCATTCAAGAAACAACACAAGTGCCGCAGTTTCAAGTGGTTCCTTGACAACGTTGCCACCGAGGTTCTGCAGAAGTTTCCAGCGCCTCCGCCCAACATTGGCTGGGGAGAGGTCAGCGAGTGCAGTTTCCACGCTGGTGCTTTCGTTTATGACAACTTTCTGCTGCATGTATTGCAAAGTTGTGTATTTTAGGCTCTTGCCGGTGATGCTAACAATTACGCATTAGAGATCTTTTTGAGTATGCGCCATATAAATTTACACTTTACTTTACTTTACTTACTTTACGCAAAGCAGCATCTGCCATGTGCTCAAAATTAATGCTTTAGCACAAACTACAGAGAGTGAGTGAGTGAGTAGGGTTTTAATGTCCCACCCGACACAGTATAGGTCATTTTTGGGATGGCTTTTCCAGGCAAAATGAACACAAACACATAATAATAGAACAGTAAGTTTAACCTTTACAGAAACACAAAACCCGCTGAAACAAGCTAAACCTAGAATTGTAAGCATTATACGCGTACATATGTAACTGAAGATAAGGGTAGTTCTAATAATCTTCCCTGTTATCCTCCAGACAGTCATTGATTTTAAACTACAGAGATGTGTAAACAGAAGTCACATTTACTCAAGTTTTCAATGAAGTTGGGCCAATTTTTTCGAGTTAATGTATATAGGTTAGTTCTGGTTCCAAAGCATACTTTTAAATCTTTTTCGGTTAATGTTGTGCCAGTAGTGGCACTTTTTACGTAAGAGGCTGGATGCCCACCTGGGCCAATGCAACGCCAGTGTGCAGCCAAAATAATACAAATAATGTCTGTATTTTTGGCCCATTTTCATTGCAGAGCATATGAAGCATTATACAGTTGTCCTTTGTCTTCTCCATAAGGTTTACAGCCTGCCGATATAAACTGCAATTTCTTTTACAATATGTCTCAAGTTGTGAAGAGATTCTGATGATATTTTCAAGTTACTTGGTAAGAAGAATTAGTTTTGGGAGAGAATTTGGATTCTGCCTTAGATATGGGATAATTTGCAGGTTTCCATTACCAGATACGGCGTATGCTGATATTTTGCAGTGTATCTCAACATCTGTGATCAGAACAAATTTTTTGCAGCAGAAATAAAGATAACATTGCAAGTTTGAAATTCCTGTAGACATCTAAGAATGATGCATGAAAGTCCTGACTGGAAGCAGCAGGTCTGCATTCCTCAAAGTGTTCTCCAGTTACGACTGAATTGGCTACGCCACAAAAGTTACAATTCTGTTTGTTGCTTGTGTTTCAGATAAAGCTACGGCATGACAATATTTGCTGGGACACTCGTGGCCAGGCACCAAACGGAGGACCCATCGGTGCCTATTCGTGTCACCATTTCGGTGGAAACCAGGTATCTATGATGTGCAAAATATTTGCCACTTTATATTCTCAATACTGGATTAAAAGTAGCATAAAATAATACATAAAACCTGGAATGCATGTCAACCTTGTGCCAACATATGTGACCTACCATCCCCCTGACCTTTGACCTTTTGAGTTATAAAGTGGCACACTGCTTACTCGAGCTCAGGGGAACATTCGGACTGATTTTGGTTTTTCTGTAGCCTGGATGGGAAATCCGTAATTGCAGCCTTTTAAGATGGCTGCATAATAATGAATGTTTAAAGCGGTGCATACTATTCCAGGTTAAATACTGCAACAGTTAAATAATGAATATTGGTTGTGCTTTTTGGCTTTCTGGAAAGGGTCAGTGATTTGTTGCGGTCTACATGTGGACCTTTCTGGAACGGTCATAAAAAAACACGAGAAACTATAGAGACAGATGTAGCCACGCCCACATTTCGAATTGCCTATAGCGACTAAACAAGTGCTTCCTGCCCAACAAAATGATCCTTAACAAAAAAAAGTGCCGATTAAGAAGCCGATAAATGCACACACCTGTATGATTATCTTTGCGCATAGTAAAATGCACAAGACTAAATTAATCGGTACATAACTACATAATCTGGTGTGAAACAGATGTGTAAACAATGTGTTTGATTGGCTGACACGGTGTGACGTCAGTCACCTTCTCGCGCTGCACCGACTTTACGTACTTTTGACCTGGAAAGCTTTGGATCGGATCAACACTGGCTTTTCCGGAGCGATTAAAAAACGCGAAACTTTCGTTCCGGAAACAATAAAAAAATGACTTGAAAAGAGCAGCCCTAGGCCTGCCCAGACCTGGTCAGACCTTCAAAAAAAACACAACCATTATGTGCTTGAAACTTGTTTGCTTGTGTCAGTTGCAAACTAATGCTACTGATATTGAGCCTGTATCCAGCAGCCAGTTCGCCTCATGAATATCTGCTATGTGTGCGCAGCTGTTTAGGCTGAATGAAGAAGGTCAGTTAGCGTACGGTGAAAGGTGCATCGACACAAGAGGCGGCAACACTCTACATCTAATATATTGCCCGGTTGAACCATCAGGGCCGTGGAAGTATGACAAGGTGTGAGAATATTTCATGTGACATATAACACTACTGTAGTTTTAAATTTCTGCTGCCACTGAAATAAATTAATTGTGAACTGTTCCAGACAGTGTTTGCCTGCTATCAATTATTTTGCACAGCAAATGTTAATCAAATCCTGTAGTTCTGTGCAGTATTTGTAAAAATTCTTTGAAATAAATATCGATTATGGACTGACAGACTAGATCATTATCTGACTGTACTTAAAGGTCCGTGGTCACCAAAATTAACATATACATTTTATCCATTTTCCTGAAAGTGCGGAATTTTATGATAACTTTGACAGTAATATCGGCGCCCAGCGTTCTGTCAACGCGGAAAAATTTACCTTTGAAGTCGACGATCTACGAAAATGACGTAGAAAACGCGCCGCCATGATGATCTGTGGTGACGTCATGAGTTTAGCCTATAGACGTCATGAATTAATATTCATGACGTCTATAGGCTATGGCCTAGCCTAGAA
>Ga0209671_1007883_pt1 | contig 11105 bp, 3 predicted proteins | sample WorMetHERISLAND2_2_FD_187401 | JGI IMG/M metagenome (GOLD analysis project Ga0209671, IMG submission 187401) | Marine gutless worms symbiont microbial communities from Max Planck institute for Marine Microbiology, Germany - Olavius geniculatus... | ecosystem: Host-associated > Annelida >...
GATTTGATTGAGATAAAATTTGGCAAAATTGATTACATCACCTAGATGATCCATCATGCAAAATTTCATGTAAATCTGCACAAGGGGAGCTTCTCGGCAAACAGGTGAAATATACGCAAAAAATTTCTCTAGCTGTACATATACCTTTTTTTCAGAAACTCACCTACCGGTACAGGTCAGACCCTTTGGCAGATATTTGCATGTGATGGCTCAAACGATGCGGTCTCGTGCAAGGATGAGCCTTTTGAGGGTTAGAAAATTTGAAATTAATATTTAATTTATTTATTCAAAAAATTCTAAAAAATTACAATGAAGCCTATGGGTAAAATTAAACAATTATTAAAACGGTTATAACTTCGGCTGTGTATAAGACAGAATCGCAATTTTTGGTTCTATGGTATGGTATGGTTTTCGGGGATGGCCAATCTAATGGTGTCATTTAATTTTACCCCGGACCCTCCCTAGTTGCCACGGCAACGAAATTTGGGACAAAATTGGCAATAAAACGGTCTGTGTAAGAGATATCTACGAGATTTTTGTGTCTATAAGGGGTTTTCAAGGATGGGTTATTGAATGATCCAATCGCATTTCCCCTGACCGACCCCCATTGCCATGGCAACGAAATTTGGGACAAAATTGACTGTAACTCGGTCTGTGTATGAGATATCTGCGAGATTATAGTGTCTATATAAGGGTTTTGGGAATGGGCCAGCGAATGCTGTCAATTGAATTTTATCCCTACTGACCCTCATTGCAATGGGAACGAAATTTGGGACTAAATGGGCTATAACTCAACATATGTACGAGATATCTCCGAGGTTCTCCAAGATTCTAACAAGGGGTTTTGAGAATGGAACAAATAAATAATTTTCGTAAGTCTACCATGGTTGACTTTCATTGTTTTGGCAACGAAATTTGTAGAATTTTCCCAAAAATTGGCCAGAACTGGGTTAACTATGAGATGAGCTCAGACTTTATTTTGACTCGACTTTATAGACGTTTGTGGTCGGTCATTTTACGCAACAGTCCAATAACTGCAATAATACGATTAGTTAAATTAGCATTATTGAAGTGTTTTCCGGGCCTATATTAAGCGGGTGATGCATGCATTAGTTTGTTTATTTATATGGCCATTGTGTGGATATAAAAAAACTTTGTTCAGTGTTGTCAGCAATGCAGGCCAGCGGTGACGTCATGCCTGATGAGTGTCGTCTGCTTTGTCCAGTCATGCCATTAGGTAGTAAGTAACAGTTATAAGCGGCTTGGCTACTGCAAGAAATATCTTAAGCGCAATATCTTTCTAACTAATCACCAGTAGGGAAACAGTATTTTAATAATAAAACAGCAAATATAAATGTGCAAAACATCAGTTTATACACTAGTTAACGGCAACATTTAAGGACTTGCACATCAAAAACAGCAAAAAATACAAAAAGTTATACTATTCAGCAGCACATTGACACACAGTCAGTGTGATGCGGATACTGATGTTTTGTACATTTATTTGTCATTACAGTGCAGAGCTGCAATGTGTACTATTCTGTTACACCGATCACCGGCGAATCAAGTTCAACTGACCAGAATGAGCCCAGATATCAAAGACGACGTTCCGGTCAGAGCCACGTAGAACTTCGGAGTCAGATTGCTGAAGAACAGTGTTGCTGCAACAGCAAACATAATCACATGTCACTAAACTGAACACAGATTTTCTAACTCATATGGTGATCGGCAGTCTGTCCGCAGTTCAGCAGAAAGCCCGGTGAGATGCAGTACACCAGATGACTTGCACCATTCAATTCTTTGCCACTTGTGACAAATGCCAGCCTGACCTTCATGGTAAATGACTGTCACCTGCCAAATGGGATCACAGAGTGTTAGCTGCCACACAACACAAGTGAACCTTAACCCCAGCCAGACAGACCAGCCTGACTGGTACTCAATTTACCTACGCCAGAGAGATAGAAGGCTGAGTTGACCTTGGTGTTGGTTATATACCGAGATGGTTTATTACCTGTCTGCAGACAATCACCCATCCAAGTAGTGACCACCTGATAGCATCCAAACCGGGAATCGAACCCACGACCATTCGACCATTTGATCGTATGTCTGACGTACCGTTATACTACCAAGTCATCTTACGCTGTTGATAACATTAAAGACCACTGGCCAGTACGAGTACAGAATAGATCTGCACGCAGCAATTGCAAAAAAAAACTTGCAAAGAAAAGCCTGTTGACCAACAAGTTGACTGAACAATGCATGTTTATTTCATCCCGATGACACCATGCACGTAAAACAAAATGTAAATAAAAAATAACCAAACTGCATCAAAATTCACTCAAATCAAATATCCGCATTCAGACACGTTTGTAAAAGTTATAGTTTCGCATTACAACACCTTTTCAGCTAGTATCTATGCGAAAATGAAGAAGTGCCAACCAACCGGACGTAAAGTTCTCTCCAATGCGAAGCGGGCCGCGCAGAATGTACACCACAAAAACCACCAGCAAAAACCAGAGCGCCCACAAATAAGTCCACAACCATGCAATCCATATCTTTATCTTGTCAAACATTTTCCGCAGAAAATCGGCCATAGTCACAGTGTTTACGCTTCGATAACACTCCCCATGTGCATCCGGTAAGTAAGTAACGGTAAAAGCTCCTAAACGTAACGTAACGGTATCATACAGTATATCTGCAGAAGATCGGGCAATCGTTGAAGCTGCATTTCTGAAACTCAGCTAGTAGTGAACTGTAGTTAACAAAACTGCAGCAGCTGTAATCTGTGCAACGTATCTGGTGTATTCACACTGTCACAAAGAAGAAAATTATTAAGGTAATGTCAGTGTAGACACAAAGTTAGACACTTGTAGAAAAAGCGTCATTTCGGTAACGGTCGTGTTTTGTGGCGCAATCCGTGGTGAAGACCATTTTAGATTGTTATAAGTTTCAAGCGACAGTCTGCATGATTCTGCATAGAATGATGTATAATATTGCCTCATCATTAATTTATTTTAAGAAATATTAGCAGGAAATCGACCAAAAAATGATCTTTTTTTAATATTCACGCATAAACATTCGAATTTTTCGTCGTACGTCTAAGCTAACAGAGTTAACTCTGTGTGATGTTTTACATGTCATCAAATACAACAAATTTGATTAATTTCGTGGGAGAAAAATAATTACTGCACACTGATATGCAATGAAATAGGCACGTTACAGATACGACATTATAGCGTTACAGAACTGACAACCGCGTTACAGAATTGATTTATGCGTTACAGAGTTGACAATTTGTGGTTACAGAACTGACTGTGGGTTTATTTGAAGAACTTAAACAAGAAACTAAAAATACAGCAAAGGAAAAAGTCCGGTGAATTATATTTGAACGCTGAATAATCGCTCCTCGTTTCGCACCCAGTCGTCAAATATTAATCCCAAACGTGGCAAAAATTAATAGGGGCCTACATCGTCAACCTCTCCTTAATAATGCGTCTATTCATCCCAGTCATAGTGTTTTGGTCTTAACGGGCTCAAAAACAAGATGGGCGCAAATCCTTTGTTGTGACTTTATGGCGAAAAAGAAGAACCTCATCTGCTACACTTGTGAAACTACGAAAAGAACAGAAATATAAGAAATTTAACACCCCTCTTAACACCACGAACGGACGGACAGACTATTGAAATCAAGTCACACAGACTGGAGAGATGGATGCGGAAGTAAACACGACGTACGAATTTATTAACTATTCCTGCTCGTCGCACTAGTTCGCCATTATACGGGCGGACGAAACGCCACTCGCACATATTTACGTTTTTAGCACGGATAAAGGAACGATCTCAACCGTCAGCCGGCAAACAGAGCCAAACCGTACGCCGACAACTATCGGCGACTTCAGTTGGCTACAAATTATGCTACACAGCTAAGCGCTCGCACTCACCTATCAGTCCCTTTTCGTCTTTCAGACAATCACCCGACTGTTTCTTCATTTTTACGCGCGAAAGCAGCTACTGCTTTCAGCGTCTCTTAGCCATCGCAATTCTGTCTGTCTGTCTGTCTGTCCGTCACAAAGGTGGATTAGTCAAAAACGGCGCAAGATAGGATCACCAAATCTTCACCGTCGGCTGCCTGGAAGATTCTAGTTTCAGGAACCGTAAAGTTGTTCCATAATTTCGAAGGGGGGTCACCCCGATCGAGCGCGCTAAATGAAAGGGGTGGGCAAATTTTGCGATTTTTAGCCAATAAGTCGCTATATCTCAGTAACGGTGCGAGTTATAGGGCCTAGGTTACTATTAACCACTAATAGAAAGTCGTACACTGGCTCTCGGTTGGCGCCAAATTCAATGACCTTGAAAAATTTTGAACGCCAAAATAGGGGGTTTTATGGATTTTGGGGGCGATTTTGGGCTGCGATACAAGTCTATAACATTCACAAGGTGGCGTCATGAAACTATCGTTATGCGATTTATATAAAAAAAAATTGGTATTTGTTTCTTAGTTCTTCTTGAGTCTTTAGCAGTTCCCGAGCTATCTTTGACCGTGTAATGCAAACTCTGTGCCTGCCAACCAGCTTCCGAGATGATGAAGCTTTGCCCATTATCGTGGATGCAGCTGCAGTTGATTGTTCATCCATTAACTTTTTGCGCCTTCTGTATGCTCGTGAATAGTGAGCCCACCGTTTTCATTGTGCTCGCTGCTGCCTGGTGGACATGTCACTTATTGATTTGATTAGTCTATTTTCATTTTCTTTCGTTTTCTTCTATATTCCCTATCGTGTGCTCGGATTTTCCCCCTTGCTGTCTCTGTCAGATTCTCCCTGAATTCTGCACTCGTACCCGCACTTTTTTCTCTCTTGTTTGGTATGTCTCTTTCTCCTTTTCTTCTCTCTTGTTCTTTTGTCATCTACAGAGACTACAACTGCATCAATCTGTCTTTCCAGTTGTCTTCGTGCATTGACCTGTTCTGCTCGATTTTCTGCTTGTTTATCGGCACCAGTCTGTCTCCTCAATTGTCTTTTTTCACTGACATGCTGTGCTTGCTTTTTTGCCTGCCTATCTACACCAGTTTGTCTCCTGACCTCTTTTTGTTTACTGACATGCCATGTTTGCTTCTTTGTCTGCCCATGTGCACCAGTCTCTCTCTTCGCTTCTCTTCGTTTATTGACCTGCTCTAGTCGCTTTTTTGCCTGCTTTTCTGCCCACTTTTCTGCAGCGTTTTCACGGTCATTTTTCAGTTTTTCTTTCAGCACTTCATATTTATCCCTAAAGGGTTCATCCATCATCAAGATCTGTAGACAGTTTAACAAACAAGAACGTTACATTCGAGCACTGTATGGACAGATGGCATAGTGTTAATAAGTTTAGTAGGCTACTACAGTCCGCAAAATCTCTTAACACATTGTCAATTCGGTAATGGTCATAAATCTATATTAGTCTAAGTTAGATTACAGATTTGATGTTCCCGATTTCATTACAGACATGTCTTTGTGCGAAAAACTTACCAGACACTTAGAAACATTATGCATGTGTACAATCTAGCCTGCTAATTGGCTATCATGGTTACAGCATCGCTGAGAACAACCTTGACAACAAATTCCGTGCTAATTATGGTAACTACTAGCCCTTAAATCGGTAACGCTGAATCAGCTCGGTAATGGTCGTAAAAAAGCCCTCTTATGTTACCGATATGACGTTACCGATTTGACTTTAACGTCTTTTGATAGACAAAACAATCTACAAAACACCGTCCATCTAGTGTCGCAGATTGCCAGAACATTGCTCAGAACTCTGCACATGGCAATTAGCACTAATTACAGCAATTAGCATAAGCTGTCAAATCGGTAACGCAGAGTCAACTCGGTAACAGTCGTAAAATAGACTACTGTTACCGAATTGACATTACCGATTTGACGGCACGTCCCTTTATACTTACTGCAGAGCGATAATAAACATTACTCGACATAGGCTGCATCATGGCCTGAAACTACGCCATCTGCGGCATGACAACTAACTTAAACAATGCCGTTGCAAGCAACCATTACATACGTAATACTGTTACCGGTTTGACGCGTAATTAAAATACGCAACTAAAATGATACCTTTAAACGATTATTGCTCTAATTCTGTTGACAAACAACCCTCGCTCACTATGCGCCCGTGGACTAGTCGTCAAAACTGATAGCACAGAACTGCACCGATGAGTGCTAATGCCCTCTGGCGCTTTTTACAGATGTTCAAAAACACCGTTTCCGAGCTGACGGTAAACCGTGTGACACGTATTTTTCTAAATATTAAAAAAGCTGCGTAGCTTGTCTTTAATTGTGTTTAACACCATCAAAACAAGCGTGACGATATGCATTAAATGAGCCATAGTTTATGCTCCTGTGATTATCAGTTTTCATACTGTGGCATCACGAACATGTTACTTTAGCAGTGTGACACGTTACCGACCTGGCATTTTTGGCCATTCTAAGAACAATTTCAAAAATTTGTTGATTGTTTAAATCATTTTTTGTTAATTGTATGTAAAGAAAAACACTTATTTTACCGTATACAAAAAAAATTGCATCAAAATTCGTCACCGTTAAGAAGAAACAGCCGTGTGACATGAATGGGCATTGACTCAGATTTTCACCCATCTACGTTTAACGCTAAACGAACGTGAAAGTGATACTGACGTCGGGGGAAAATCTGGGCAGAAGTCTGTCGAGGTGAGCGGCGGTGCGACTGACGACGTGAGACAGTGATTCAGCGCTGCCAACAGCTATAGGCCTGTCACTGCTAGCACCGCACACGTCGCACGACAAGCTACGACGGCCTCTACCTGCGCCGCTACCTGCTGCCAGCACACGTAGACAGACCGTAACACTCAGATGACCTGTAATAGGGTTAAAGCCTAAAAGGTTGCGAATAGCTCAGGGTTTTTACGCGCGACAGCAGGTACTGCTATAGCTCGTCTTAGCCATCGCAATTCTGCCCATCTGTCCGTCCGTCCGTCTGACACACGGGTGGATCAGTCAAAAACGGTGCAAGCTAGGATCGTCAAATCTTCACCGTGGGGTGCGTGGAAACTCTAGTTTCAGGAAACGTAAAGCTTTTCCAAAAGTTCTACAGGGGTCACCCCGAGCGAGGGCGCTAAATAAGAAGGGGTCTGAAAAATTTGTGCGATTTTTAGCCAATAAGTCGTTGTATCTCAGAAACGGTGCGAGATAGGGCCTAGATTACTATTGATCACTAATAGGAAATCGTACACTGGCTTTCGATTGACACCGAAATCAATGACCTTGGATAACATTGAACGCTAAAATAAGGGTTTTCTTCACTTTTTTGGCGATTTCGGGCTGCGACACACATTTCAAAAACGAATTGTGCCAAAATCACTACAGGTAGACCAGGACAACCTGCGTATGAAATTTTCGACATTGTTGTATAGTTTTCACTGGTTTAATTTTCGGCCCCCCTGCGTTCAAGAAATCCTCCGTACGTGGGCGCCAAACTTAGGTACCTTTTTTCCAAATGCGGGCTTTCGGCCGGTCGAACGACACAAGCCGCGAGAGACCGGTGACGCCATCTAGAGTATGTGAATGAATGAATTAAAATCATGGTGTCCAAATAGCAGGAATCGGTGAGGTTAGATTTTGTTCGCAATGGGCCTTCAAACATGCACCGCTGTCGCGCGTTCCTCTTTGCGTTAGCTGGGCTTTCTTGTTTAATGTTTAGAACTGCACAAAAGTTGAGGTCTAAAAAACCGAAAATCGAGGCCAAAGATCGAGAGCGAAAGTTGACAAAGTGTTGACCTCTATGTTGACTTTAAAATGGTTATAGGATGTGTATAGCTCTTCGTAGAAAAGCCACCTTAGAGCTACGGAGCGCCACCTGCCGTATATGCGATCGCATAATGTTTATATATAGTTTAGCGGAAGCTAAAAGGTTAATGCACGTACGCCTAGCAAAGACGCGAATTATACTCCACAGTCCACAATACAATACAGTAAGCTTAATATATGGCAGTAGTCCATAACTTTACATGGTTGTATCTATGCTTATGAAAGACACTGGTAAGCAAAGTCAGATGATCTCAGCTCAGCGCGGGCATTGTGACCGTCGAAAGCGACGACGTTATTCTTTAACGGGGAATATTCACTCAGTCTGTTTTCAACGAAACGAATTCAAAAATGCGTATGATCAGAATGACAAACTGCGACAATGCAACGTTTTTTTTCTGTATCAAAAACCACCCAAAGCACTGCAATAATTAACAAACTGAGATACAGAGCCACTTATCTATCGTATAGCTTTATAAACGCGATGTTGTATTTAATTACCGAGAGGATAGTAGCATAACTCTTGATACGTCATTGTTTAAAAAACTTTCATACTAGCTACTTTTTGGCTAAAAATCGCAAATTTTTCCACCTTTCTCTCATTTAGTGCCCTCGTTTGGGATGACCCCCTCCAAAATTATGGAAAAGCTTTACGGTTCCTAAAGCTAGAGTCTTCCAGGCAGCCGACGGTGAAGATTTTCTGATCCTAGCTTGCACCGTTTTTGACTGATCCACCTGTGTTACGGACGGATGGACGGACAGACAGAATTGCGATGGCTAAGACGCACTGAAAGCGGTAACTGCTTTCGCGCGTAAAAATAAAAAAAACATGGATTACCTCTGTTTCTGTGGCGACGTGTTTGAGACAGTGTAACTTGAAGCTCGCTGCTATGGGAAGTTGACGTCGTTGGCGAGGTGACAATTTCAGACTGGTGTGTTTGCGTGGTGTCCACGTTGGTGGTCAGGTGTCGCTGCCGAGTAGTTACTGCAGCGCCGTCTACCGACTGCACTGCGACCACTGCCACGACGATCATTGCTACAACATTGTTTGCATGTCCTCTAATTATGTTCACATACAAGAATAAGTTGAAAAACATACAATGGTCATCAAATTACACAACTGAGAAATCTCTTAAAGCTTCTAGCCCAGTTGTCCCTTTGCAATAAGGCTTCTTTCAAGGAAGCTACAGCTCGTTGCTCTTGTCCGGCCCGTTTTGCTGTCCGCAGTTTCTCTTTGCTTAATCTGTATACTTTTTAATTTTCGTGGTGAATTCTGCACATACTTAAAATGTATGTCACAAGTTCACAACTATACGCTAATTACTGACAGCAATTTGTTAGAACTCGCTAACTTTTATCACAGGGGCGGCAGCTAAACCCATGCAAGGGCTTAGGCTTATATGACCATTAAAGCTGAAATTAATTAGGCTTAACGCAGGGTACGAGATGCACAAATCATTCTTAAGCTGCAGAAATCAATCGTACCCGTAAATAAGTTATTGTCAGCAGCCATTAAATTTATTTTGCCGATTTTCGTTAACGTTAAGTAATACTTAAACAAAGAAAAACTTCAATACACAATAGTATTGCCTTCTGCAATTAAACCTATGTCGTCGAATTCAATAATTGTATAGAACGAGACCTTCTTGCTATTCTGTCTTATATATCCTCTGCAACAATGTTGGTCGGTAATTTGGCTCTAAAAGTTTCGTTTCCGGTGGATGGTGAGGTCCAAAGATGACGAATTTCAAGCTGACGCGGGATGTCTGGCTATCTGAGTCAGCCGTGCGTGAAGCACAAAGCGCGCGAATTAAACGCACCGGCGGGCGCTGCGGCACACCCCCGTGTGAGTTGTGATTATGCCTATTAACTGAGCTGAACCCACGTGTGTATAAAGAACGATGAGATACGTTGTAACTAGAACTCGCATGAGTAGGCCAAGCACTAGCATTGAATGGCATTTTGTAGACTACACGGCTACGAGTACAGCTATTGTCAGTTCATTGTAGCTTTGCAATAATAATCAAGATAGCCTACAACCGATCCCAATCTTGGGGAGCTTCAAAACTTTTCATCTCCAAGCCTACTGATTTCGCCTTTTCGCGTGTCCATCACGCGACTCATGCCGTTCGAAGTTTGATTCGTCCAACGTATACGCAAACGAAACACTGACTGTGTAACTATTGTTTGAACATTGCAGAGCGCGCCAATAAAAAACAATCCCCTAAAACTTGTGTCTATTTACATTACAGAACGAAATTGAGCCAAACTTTAGCATTTTGTACGCGAATGCCTGCACAACATATTGTGCAAATTTCATTAAGATTGGCTATCTCGTATGGTTAAATAAAGACAACTGTTTAAAATGAAAAATCCAGTTTTTGCAAGCGCGGGCATAAAGTCGCGCATTGAATACGAAAAATGATTCAAACTTTGCGTTAACTTCAGTTCTGAAAAGTTTCTGCAACGTTTCTGTCCCGTTTTGTCGGGATAACCTGCGCTTATCGCTTTAACCGTCTGCAGCTTAGTGCTTGAATTGAACATCGGCATGCAAACGTAATCCTAACAAAATTGGCATAACTGAATAGCGTTGCAGTTTAGCCTATACATCCGTTAGCGTAGGCCCTATAGGCCCATTACCTATCGACGATAGTCGTGACTTGTTATTGCGCCCACAGACGCTTAGCTGTCACCATTCGCTGTTCGTCGCATCAGGCAACGTAGTAAACTACTTTTTGCAATCTTGCGCAAATCTTACTATGATTATGCGCGGAAAGTTAGTTTGTTTTTTGTCTGTCATACCCATCTGGCGCCTTCTGTGTTGCACGGTCGCAGACCCCGACCGCGGCGTTTAATTCCTTGGGCATTGATAGTACGTGCGCTTCTACCTTGCCCTCCACCTTCCCCCACGGGCAGGGCAGTCTGAGGAAAAGGAGGGTTGAGTTGCCGGGTAATAATTTTGCTAGTAATATATAATATTATCAAGGACTAATGAGACATTCAAATACAGTATGCATCTTGTTTAGAGAGACAAGGGTAACATATTTTATCTCTGAAATTTTCGGTAATTTGCAACATTTGTCAATATTTGGCGTATCCCTATATGGACATGAGTTTGATGTTTTGTTTTACGATTTACTTGTAGTAGACTAGTTGACTTCTAAAATATTTGTGAATAAATTTCAACGCACGTGCAAGCCAACAAAATTGCTTCTACAAGAGATATACGGTAGGCTGTGCGGTACAGTCGCAATTTTAGTTTAAAGGAAAAAAGCCCCAAAC
>Ga0209671_1007886_pt1 | contig 11103 bp, 14 predicted proteins | sample WorMetHERISLAND2_2_FD_187401 | JGI IMG/M metagenome (GOLD analysis project Ga0209671, IMG submission 187401) | Marine gutless worms symbiont microbial communities from Max Planck institute for Marine Microbiology, Germany - Olavius geniculatus... | ecosystem: Host-associated > Annelida >...
GTATGGGCCCGCCCATTTGATGCAGTTGGGCCTAACGCAAAAACTCGGTAGTTTACTTTTTATAGGTTTGATTTATTAGCAGGCTTCAACACATGGCACAGCCGGCTACTGTGGCGGCGAGGCTTATGACCAGGTGGCTTCAGAGTTCAAAGTTCATGACCTCTGACGTCATCGCCATCAATTAAACTTGCGCGGGATGCTCTAGTGACTAGTGGGCAGTCACAATAATTATTGTTTGTCGTTTCGCCGAAACGCGACATTGACGTTGACAGGCGCACACCGACTGACATCAAAAGTAAAACGTGCTGGCCCGAGGCACAAAAGTCAACCCTTTTCAACACAGCGCCAACGACAATTCCGGCTATAATATTTGTCATTATCGACGGCATACAGAGCGCAGAACAACGTAGGCAAGAGCGTACATGTCTTCATACCTCAGGGATAGGTAAATCGAGTAGCAGCGTGCTTGGCTAGAGTTAAAGCGAGACACGTTCACCTGTATCAGGTAACACTGCGTAATTCCATATGCCAGTTGACGCTCCGTAGCTCTGCGATGCGTTTCCCACAAGCATTTGTCTACTATCGCACTGAACGCAAAAAAACTATTTTACACTCTTTGTGAAGATCGTTTATTTACACGTTGCATAAATTAAAATAAACAGTCTACGAAACTTTGTTTCTAACAGCAAAAAATATACAAAACTTCAGCATCACAAAACTCCATTTTAACATCCACGTGTTAATAAACACAAAAATTTATATTAATTATCTGCATAGCGTGTTACATTATATGAATATTAGTGAACTTTCTAATAAGCCTTTATGCACAACAAATACTACAGTAATACTCATAATACTAGTAACGTGCAGTATTCCAATATACTGTTTGTTTGCACCATCACGCGACAAAACTCACATAAAATAAGCAAAAAATATTAGCCCGATTCAAGTTAAAGCATAAATTAAGGAGAAATGGAACGGTCCGGGAATGGTATCAGCAGATCAGAACATTCTCCATAGCACATGATGATGGTGAGAAAGTTGTCAACAGCAAAACGAATGAATTTGACCAAGCCAGCATATACAACACACGTTAGTACTGCACTCGAAAACAAACTTTCACTAGCAGCCTATTACCTGCATTCCACTGATCACGTATGAGGCTGTTTGGATTCTTGATATACCCCTTTATCATTGACGCGCGTTGTCCTTGATCAAATTTCTGGAATCTTTACAAAGATCCTAGTGGGTCTTAGTGGCAGTCTTTCCCGGAGCTGACAGTGATGACTTTGTGATCCTAGCTTGCAATGGACGCCTCTAGCATAGCTAAGACAGCGCATCTGCACAAGCCCAAATTCCATTACGCTGACTTTGCAACAAAGTCCACGACAAAATCACGAACTTTGTCGTGGACACAAATCATAAAATCCGCAACACAAATCATGTTACCAACTTTCATGATTTATGTCGCGGATTCTCATGATTTGCAGCCGTGACAACTTGTCACTGACTTTCCCCATGCATTGTAACGAACTAAATTCCAATACAGCGACACAAACGGGTTTGTCGCGGACTTTGTCGCAAACATCTCGACATGTCAAGATGATTTGTGTCCCCAACTTTAACGATATGTGTTCGCGACTTTCACCGAAACTTAATGATCTGTCACCGTTTTTGAAAGCGACTTTCATGATTTGTGTCTGAAACTTTTCCCGCAGGGAAGTTTCCATTAAAGTCCGTGTAATGGAATTTGGGCTATAGCAAGCTATGCTGACAGCCAAATGCCCTGTAATGGTAGGCATGCTGTACACTGTTTGATTTGAAGAAATTGCATATTGTCTAATAGGGTATTTTATTCTGAGCCACCCATCTTCAAAACTTTGTTTTTAACGGCAAAAGTGTATAAAAAACCAGCAGGCAGAGAATCTGCCGAAACTATTCTGTATCCAGTCACACTGGAAATAAACAACCATAATATTAATGGCCTAAACTATGGACACATTTTGCAACTGCATATGAAACATAATTTAAACCCAACTTTACTTGCAGCATGAATGATAATATACTAGTGACATAAATGTTATCAAATTCAAAATATTAATTCTAAAATCACCGGACAACAAAGTTGTTGCAACAAAATCAAATGCTGAATGTTAACAAAATACAGCTAGACAAATGCGACATATTATGCATGCAAAGCCACACAGAGAAATGTGAACACACCAGTGAGGTGTTAGGTTTCAAATTATCAAAAAATAAACAGGTAACACGATAACAAACCAGGCTTTGGATAATACATGATGAATGAATGCAGCAGTCGTCACAAAACCATGTAGCGAATCACTCTCAAATTCTATCATCTATCAATATTGCTCAACCAGAATAAATAATTTAAGATGGTGTAACAAGTCAAAAAATTCTATAGTCTATATCTAAATTGCTCTTTGTAAAGAAATAATTTAAGACACGTGTACAAAACAACTGAAATACGTTCAAAAATATGAAAGACGTCATCATGTACTCAACAAGAAATATAATATGCATGGATGAGAAAGTTACAGTGTGCATGATTTGAAATCTAGCAATAAGAGGTAACCAACGATTGGAAGTAAATACAAAATGTCATACGGATCAACTGAAAGGCAAGTTATACATGAAATGTTACTGTAACAATGGACAATATCAAAAATATTCAACACACGGCTATTGGCTAAGTCATGTCCTCAAACATCAAAAACAACTGCTGCCGTTTTCATTTGGAGGCAAAATTATGCACATTATTTCAAAACTTAAGTCAGGTAAAGACCAAGTCACACCATTTTACGTAACTGTTATAAAGCACTATTTGGCTTCATTAAATGTTAATTTGTCAACATTTATTAATCTTCCTGTTGCTAGTATTAACTTTATACCGTAAAAAATAAGCAATAAAGTGGACAATTGAGACGGAACTGTGAAGTCACTAACAGTATTAGCGTCAACATAGCGTTCAAGAAAATTTGATGCTAGTAGCATCAATGGAGTGTGGTACCAGGCGAAGAGACTTCGCTTGCATTTCAAGATGTCGCTGTCATACCAGAAGTAGGCCGACTGTATGCCCTTTCCATTGCAACAATCGCCAACAGCGTCCAACTTCCAGTTCCACAATGCGAGTTCACCGCACTGACTGTGTGCTGCATTGACTCTATGGCCACACACTAGTTTTGCACACTGCAGTACATGCTGTCAAGAAAGCGTAGTTTGTGATGTCATCATGTGGTTCGCAAACACATTTTTATTAAAATTAATTCAAAGCAATGTTTCTATTTCAATTGACCAGCGTATCATTAATTAGCATTACATTCTACATTTATTTATCCAATATGGTTTTTTTTGTGCAACTTGGCCTTTAAAACTAGTGCTGCACATTAACCAAAGTTAATGCGTGATGACCACGTCGAAACATTAATTGCAATTATTTAACCGATTCCAGTCATAAATTTAATTGCGGTACGCATTCTCTTACTTACTTGATAAAATTGTAGAGCAAAAACTCATGAGTTTGCTGAACTTAGTACTCACAAACGTGATAGAAAAAGTGTAACTAAAGTAGCACTAACAATTTTGGATTAGTAAACAAGCAGGGCTCCCAGTAGCAAGAAATGAAATTTCAGGACCCAATGTTTACAAAATTTCAGGAGAATTTCAGGACATTTTTGTCGGTTTAACGAGACTCAAGACACAGAAAATGCACGTTTTTCTGTTCTCATAAATGTTATTCATTGAAGCAGATCAGTATTGCAGTCCTAAAAATGTTACTAAGGCACTAAGAGAAAACATTACTTGACACTCAACGTCAGCAACATAAACATAGTCATGACTTGTAAACAAGTGCAGAAAAATGCTGTAAACAGCATTTAGATTGAATGCAGCAGCTAAGACTAAGGTCCATATCAGGACATTCTGACCAAATGAGTAAAATTTCAGGAAAATTGCAGACTTCAGGACAATTTCAGGATATCTGTGACATTTCAAAAATTTCAGAACAACTGGAAGCCCTGTATTAGTTGAAAGAAATATATAACCAAGTAAGTAAGTGAGTGAGTGGTTTCTTAATGGCAGATCAGCAACCAAGAGACAATTTTGAGCCACGACAACGTTAGCAGTAACCAATTTCACAAATAAAAGTAGCGTGTATGCAAAATTAAGGCAAATACTAAAACAAAGAAATGACATTTCGAAAAACAACAAATACAAAATATATTTTACCAAATAATTACTACAGCATGCATGCTAGTATAGAGAGAGCATTTTTGACTATCTACAAAAGAAGGCCACCGATTTTTGGGCATTGCCAAAAAATGTTTTGATGGTTTAAGTGAGTCTGTGGCGGTTCCTCAGTTTGACTGCACAACACTTCAACCACACATACATGGGCCAAAACAGCAGGACAATATTAAACTGGAAGAATCGTGATTGGAACTGACAACTGCCAAACATATGAGAAAAGATACGGGATGGTGGAACGATGCTGCATGAAGATCACTGGATCAAAAACAAACAGTAAGCTGGCACTGATGAAGAAACTAACAACCGTGTGTAAACTTTAGCAGGATATTATTATACTTGGGTAGGGTTCATATCGGCAACTCAAACTGAACGTCGACAGACACAGTCTTTGCTAGTTCGACAATCTCAGACAGCTTCACTGCCTAAAATCACACCACAACACATAATGTCATGTAACATCAGCTCACATAACGTCACATTACATCACACTTATGTATTGTAATGAAACCCTGAGTCCAAATAAATGTTTACTGCACTACTGCAGCCAAAAGACTGGATTGCAGCAACAATCGACAACACAATTAAAAAGCATACAGAAGACAATGCAAAGTTAGCAAAAACACTGTATAAAACGTCAGATATAACGTTTCTGGTAACTACTGTAAGAGAATAAGGGATGAAAAACTTTTTAAATACAAAAATATACAACAAACCACAAAGTTTGCAAAACAATGGAAAAAAACTTAAAGCAAAAGACCACAACTGAGGCCAAAACCGCTGACTGCAAAATTGCCAGATTACATTCTTTACTGGTTTATCCAATGGTAAGTTCTTATCCGCCTACCTTTTTACAAGACACATCAGCAATCTGAAATTTCAGAAATTTACATTGGTCATATGCTAAAGAGTAAAGCTATAAATTTACCTGCTAATGCCAATGACCTTATGAGATGCTATTTGGCTAGGACACTCATTTGGCTAATAAACAACACTGTATTTGGCACGCTCAGTATTTGTGTCTACCGTAAAATGATTCTGACCCTTGACTATCATTACTGTAAAATAGATCTTTCGCAGCAAAGGACACGCACATCAATTGTACACATTTAACATAAATCTGAGGAGCAACAATGAATGAATGGTTTACCATTTTGCCAGCATCATCCAGGTTGTCACACGCAAGTATCCGCAGTCCACTGGCAGCAATGAGCGCCTTGGCATCATCAACCCGCGTGCCTTGCAGTCGGACGATTACCGGAACTTTTATATTCAGAGTCTTTGCAGCATCAATGATTCCCTGAGCAATGACGTCGCAGCGCATGATACCTCCAAATATATTCACTAAGATCGCTCGAACCTGTGCGCAACGCAAACCATATCGCGGTAGCGTCAATGGTAGTTTTCCACTATGTTCCATTATTTTATGCACCAACCTGTGTTGGTACAAGAATTGTACACAACCATGATGTTCCCACAATGTGCACACAGATATCGTTTTAGTGGCCACTTATCAGGCAAACTCTGATTGGCCGATTTCCCATCTTCCAGTTGTAGGGTAAATGCGAATACCTGCATTAAACCAACAGCATTAGCCCTATTGCAACTATTATGCAAAGACAAAAACCACTACTGTCTTAATGTCTGTGTATCTAAAATGAGACTGCTGGTTTTACCTTATGATCGGATGTGATAAGGCGGAAAGCTTCAGTGACTTGTGCCGGAGTGGCGCCACCACCAACGTCAAGGAAGTTTGCAGGTTCACCTCCATGCAATTTGATGATATCCATTGTCGCCATTGCAAGACCGGCTCCATTCACTAGCACAGTTAACACACACTGACCTGCATTACTATTTAGTATTTACATTAACTAGAATGCTGAGCTTTGTGCAAGGCTGCGTGTGGTATCCACCATGGCATGATGTGATATTCATAGCAATGATGTCAGCATGGACCAACTGGACCTATTGGCCTGCTTAGCAGCAGCCATAGCAACAAAGTTTTATATCACAGTAATAAAGTATCCAATAATCCTGTCCTGTGAACTTGACCCTGAAATTCAATAGAATTCCTGTGGCTGTTGAGATATGTCTTCGTGCAAAAATGTCATTATTTACACCAATTTTGATGTGTCTACACCCTTTTCAAGTCAGGAGCCTGTATGAACAAGAAATCTGAGCTAATGCTCATGAGACGTGCGAGAGCCTACAGCAGTTCCTGTTCACAGGTAATCTTGGTCTATCTCCATCCACTTTGTCGCAATTCACTCTTTTGCAGCCAAAAATCGCCAAAAAATCACTAAAACCCCTTATTTTTAGAGTTGAAGGTCAATCAAGGTCATCAATGTTGACAATTCTATGAAGCTCGTCACCAGTGCTTGTTATGTTAAGTAGCATGTCTGTACCTATCTGCAACCATTTTCACGTTAGATGAGCCAACAGCGGTAAAATAACGCCTTTTTAAGGGGAGTGTCCCTCTTTCTCCCCCTCGTTCGTGGGGACTCCCTTCACCCAGTGGCATGAAATTTTGTCACTCTTAGCTATCATATGGTGAAAACCAGAAGTCTTTATCTCACCTGGGCTCTGATCGGTACCGGGTTGTGACAAACACCAAGACAGCAAGACAGAATTACCATAGCTAATACGTGCTATGACTAGCATGCTAACTCTCGCGCGTAATAAATGGATGAACATGAGCTGTATTAAGGCATATTAGCATGGCCAAAAAACGATTTTAAAAAGAGACAAAAACAGAGCAGACTGTAATAGCTGAGAGATATACCAAGGCAGCCAATGTTTCCATCAAGACCGATGTAGTTAAGGTTGGCTTTGGACGCCTGCACATCTCGCTCATCTGCTTGGCTCCAGTCTTTCAGAGCAAATACGTCGGGCTGTCGATACTCCGCATTGGAGTCAAAGTTCAGCTTGCAGTCCATGCAGTACACTGCACACAGTGCACATAAAGCAAGGTTTTCACAGACCACAAGATGCACAAGACAGCACTCATCTGTTTTCTTAGTCCCCAGCCAGACACCAGTTCACACTGCAAGACCATGAATTGAAAAGCTTGTAAGGACGCCATATGCATAGCCCCATCTAAGGTTACCTAAATAATTTTTGCTGTTTTAGAGGACTGATATCATCACATCGTCCTTACACACAGTTGTAAACTGGTAAGTTTTTTTTACATATATCTACATAAAGGACAGAAACAAACACAATAATAAACTCATGGATAATTATCAATCAGCAATTATCACCTGTGCCCTGAGTGTCCTCAGCCATTGGGTTGATCTCGAGCAGAGTGCAGTCTTTTGCCAAGAACATCTCATACAACTTCACTATGATGCTTGCTGCCTGCGCAGGCAAAAACAGCATGAGGCACATCAGTCACAGTGCCAGATAAGCTGTGAAAATATTCCAAAAGTATACAATGTATCTGTGAAAGCCATTGTCTGCTCTATTATTGCTCTTGTCAATATAACAAACAGTGACAATGACTTTGTGAAAAATTATCTAAAAATGACATAATATGTGGACCAAAAAGTACAAGAAATATGAGCTAATGCTCATGAGATGCGTGAAAGCCTATTGCAGTTCCTGTTCGCAAACTGTCAGTCTATCACCAGCCATTTTGTCGCAGTTCATTCTTGGAATGTGCACTGCAGCTGAAGATCGCAAAAATCAATAAAAACCCCTTATTTTGGAAGTTTAGGGTCTTTCAAAGTCATCGATGTTGATATGACTGAAAAGCTTGTCACTAGTGCTTGTTGTGATAGGCAGCATGCCCATGCCTATCTGCAATCGTTGTCATGAAAGACTGGCCAACAACAGTAAAATAACAACTTTTACAAGAGTACCACTTTTTGATGCCCTCGTGTGCAAGTTGCCTTGAATGTAGAAAATTGAGACTTGTGCTGTCGAAATGAACGTTCAATGCTGAAAACTTCATATGCAGCTTTTCCATGTCTATCTCAATTGGTTTCAACGCAATTCGCTCTTGAAATGTTTCTGGCAACCCAAAATCGCCAAAAAAGCCATAAAAACCCCTATTTTAGCATTCAAGGTCATCCAAAGTCATGGAATTTGGTGGCAATCAAGAGCCAATGTACGACTTCCTATTAGTGATTAATAGTAACCTAAGCCCTATCTCGCACCGTTGTTGAGATACAGCGACTTATTAGCTAAAAATCACAAATTTTTCCCACCCTCCTCTCATTTAACGCCATCGTTCGAGGTGACTCCCTTTGAAGTTATGAAAAAGCTTTATGGTTGCTGAAACTAGAGTCTTCCAGGCAGCTGAAGGTAAAGATTTGATAATCCTAGCTTGCACCGTTTTTGACTGATCCACCCATGTGACAGACAGACAGACAGAATTGAGATGGCTAAGAAACGCTGAAAGCAGTAGCTGCTTTCGCACGTAAAAACCCAGTCAGTTGCTCACTCTCTTGTCTCCACCTAAGCAGAAATGGTAAAGCACTCACTGAAAAATGGAGCTACACTGACACTAGACAAAGCAATTTAATTTGTATAGTGCATAATGTGAACAAGCAATCCACCAAATCTGAAGCAAAGTAAATAAACAAAGTTACAAATGGTGTTCCTACCTGGTCGACCTTATCTCCTTCAAACCCCATGAACATAGCAACCTTGCGTGCCTGGTCGTCCGTGACACCGGAATCAATGTCAACTGGCTCTGTGAGGATGGAGTCAGGGTCATCCCTCGCCTGCTCTTCAATGTTGATACCACCCTGTGAGCTTGCCAACATCACCGGACACTGAAACAACGTAAAACATAAAAGTCCCCCACGAGCCATAAAACCCCATAGGATGGCACTGATATCTGTTTCCTGACCCCTTAGCCAGACACCAGTTTACACTGAGAGACCACGAATACGGGGCTAGTGCATCGCACTGTGCGCCTGTTTACATCCCAGCTTTCAATGATACTCAATGCACCTACCCATAGGGGATGGCCATTGGCCAGGCTGAGATGACCTCAGTGGCTACTTATATACCGAGATGGTTCACTCGCCTGCCAAAAGTCATCAATCATAATAATAGTAATAATAGTAACTGGGCCTGGCAGTGATTAACTTAATCAACAACATTATTAACAAGAAATCTAAGCTAATGCTCATGAGATGCGCAACAGCCTATGGCAGTTCCTGTTCGCAGGTAATCTTGGTCTATCTCCATCCATTTCGTCGCAATTCACACTTTTGCAGCCAAAAATCGCCCAAACATTACTTAAAATCAATATTTTTAAGGCTCAAGGTGATTCAAGGTCATTGATGTTGACATTCGTAAGAAGCTCGATAAGAGGAGAAGCTTAAGCAATTTGCATTTGATGTCTGCACTGTGGGGCGAGATGAAGGTCTCAGCACACACGCTACACGCCGGGAAGCAGTCTATCAACAGTGCAATCAGCCAGGACGTCAAGCCATCTCTATTGCCGTGGATTGATGTCTGCTCTGTGTCTGGGCCACCAAGATTTGTCACTTTGATAGCTTGCATCAGTATACAATGGAGAGTAGAGAGTAATTGAACGCCGCGGCGGTATGCAGAGAAATGAGGGGAGGGGTAAGCAAACATGTGGTGGGATCACTTGAATTGATGGCCGGCAAAGAACAAAGAAATCGTCACACAGTGCACCGCTGAGCCCTCCACTTTCAAGGCAAAACCGTCTGAGTCTAATTAGTGATGCTTGGATTTAAATATCGAAGGGCTGAAAAACAAATACAAATTCCAACTTGAAATTCGAAGTTCACAAATCCGGACTTCGTTTAACAACCCCCAATTCATTTTAATGATGTAATAAGTTTGGCATCAGTAAAACTGAATCAAACCACACTCAGAACTAACAGAGTTATAAAAAGTTATGCAAAAAATTATGTGCATTCATTATGTAACATAGCAAAACTTACCGATTTAGCTCTGTCCAAGACGATGGCAAAATAATATTCCCGCCGAGAATAGAGACGTTCACATATCATAACTTTATGACACATCGACCCGGTCTGACCAGTTTGCTTGGTAAAGATTCGGCAATTGATCATTTTTGTTGCAATCGATCGTGCTTCATCGGCACTGTTCAAAACATAACTCATTACATAGCATCAACGTAAACCAATCCATCTAAATTGAAAAATAAATGAGATTATGTTATGCAAATAAAAATATATAAGTCAAAAACATTTTACATCTATGAATTCAAACATAAAAAACCACTACAATTCTGATACTCTAATGCAACTTGTCAAGAAGCTAACATTCAAATCAGAAAGAGTTAAATTCAGCAGTTGAAAAGCAACAAAAGTCACCAATGTTAACATAGCTTATAAGCTACATATAACAATCCACATTGATCTGGCTTCAAATCAGTACTTAAAATCCAAGCCAGACAGATCGGCTAAAAAAAATAAAATTTTGATTTTAGAGGCAAAAATTTTACAGACCAATTAACAGCATGAAATCATTGAAGAGTTCAGTATATACTTTATACATGCATAAAAATTCAAATCTATAGTAACAAACAACAGCACATATACTTACTTGAACACAATTTTTACACCACCCTTGAGGCCGCTATCGAAATGGCCTTTGCCCCTGCCACCAGCCAGAACTTGTGCTTTTATAACCACGTCTTTTGTCCCAGTTGTTTTACCTAAACAATCACAATAAAAAATCTTATAAAAATGCACTTGAGCAACTGTTACATCATAAATGCAACTGTTCCTACTGCAGTATTATTAGCTCATGATATAAACAACTGCAAATTTCAAAGATTGCCACTCCTGGTTACATGCTGTTTCAGCAGCGATATAGCAAGTATTC
>Ga0209671_1007887_pt1 | contig 11103 bp, 7 predicted proteins | sample WorMetHERISLAND2_2_FD_187401 | JGI IMG/M metagenome (GOLD analysis project Ga0209671, IMG submission 187401) | Marine gutless worms symbiont microbial communities from Max Planck institute for Marine Microbiology, Germany - Olavius geniculatus... | ecosystem: Host-associated > Annelida >...
GACGTCGTCAGCTAGGCCATTAATATTCATGATCTATATGTGCTAAGATCATGACGTCACTGCAGGCACTGATAGATCAGAATATTTCACATAACGTAACGTAATGCCACATTTCGTTTGAAATCACACATTAATTTCATATATTTATGAAGCTCAAATCGACATATTATATATGTAAAGTTAAATGTCTAATTTAAATCTACAGAAATTGTGCGAGTGAGTTTGACCGTGGCCATGGACCTTTAATTTTGGCTACCTCACTAAAGTACTGTCACTACACTACCTAGTGAAATGCAAGTTAATGAACATGCTGTTGGCAAGTGGTGTCAACGTTTGCTTCTCTAGGTCGACTCAGCCTTCTACCCTCAGCGGGACGGTAAAATGAGCAGTAACTCATTTACATGCATTACAGAAGGTAGGGACCTTGGTACAGCTGACTGGGGTTGCCTAGCCGGCTGCTGCACCAGCCTGTGTCTGCAGCCTGCACATGGTGGCCGTGCGGCGGGCGGCTCTGGTTAGTGACGAAAGCGCATTAGAAGCATGTTTGCGACGATGTGCTATACAAATTGACGACCTTTACTTTTACTTTTTGCAGCTTGCACTCGTGCTACAGGAAGACAATTTGAGCAAATGTTGTAATAAAAATGATGTGACTTTTTAAGATGCAGTAGTTGCCAATCATGTTTGTCGCTATTCAGTTAATCATTTCTAAGCTGATGCGTGGGCTATTTAGAATGTATTCATTGTTGTAAATGGCCAAACTATGACTTCTGCATTTCACAAAATAGTGTAGCGACAGTATCAATGTGAGGTGGCCAAAACTAAAGTCATCTGCGTCAAGTTTCTTCTTGATGTTGTGTGCCAAAAATTATTAAAATCGGCCAATATTTCACAGAGATATTCAAAAAATAAAAGTGGAACATTTCTATGGACCACGGTGTAGTTGTTTCAGTGCATTCAAGATAGCTGTTATCTATACAACTTATACAGTTGTTAGAATCATGCACTTTGCCTTACATAATAGCCACTGATACGTTTAATCAAAATTAACGACTGACTAATCATTAATCTAAACTGAAAAGAGTTAACTATTAAAAATTATGTTATCAACACCAGCTCCAATACAAACCTTTTGGACCATAGATCTTGTGGCCGCTGATAGACATGAGGTCTACGTTGCATCGGTTAACATCGAGCGGTATTTTGCCGATGGCCTGAGCAGCGTCAGTGTGAAAGAAAACCTTCCTTGCCCGACATAAAGCACCTACAGAAATGAACAACTTCATTACCACAACTACATGACCTTTAATCTTGAGCTAAAAATCAACGTTCAGTGAAAAAGTTGGGCCAATAAAAACATGCCACTCTACTTTTGTTTATATCTTCGCCAATTATTGACCAACTTTCAACATTTTTTCACTGGCACTCTCTGCAGACGATTCGCTGTAATGTGGTTGTTACATATCCCACCACACCACAAATGCATTTCTATGTTACCTTGTGAAATATAAACTGAAGAAAAACCAACTATAATAACAAATAGGTAAATGGAGATGAACTCTTCAGTGCAACACTGCGGTGAATGAACCATATGACACTAGACTGTGCTAAACCCACACAGTCTAGTGTCATACAGATCATTCACCGCAATGTTGGTTTGAAATGTTTTTTGTTGCATTTACCAAAATGTTTGTCTGTTATTATTGCTATATATGTATATTTCACTTATATTTTACAAGGTAGTGTAGAAATGCATCTATGGTGTGGTGGGATATATAATAATCACATGATCGCAAACTGTCCACAGAATGTGCCAGTGAAAGAATTTTGAAAATCGGTCAATAATTGGCGAAGATATGAACCAAAGAAAAGTGGCACGTTTTTTATTGGCTCGCTCTGTACAATACAGCCCCAGGGTCAGGCCAAGTAGACTTTTTATGAAATAACAACGACATCTGAATAATTATTGAGCTTATTTTATACCCGCCACTAAACAAATTTCTGGAGCTGCTCCAAGGCTCCTGCTATAAACAGGCACAGTGATTACTCGTGCCTCAGTAAATGTTCAACCCAATTTTGATATTTCTATGCCTTTTAGTTTTTTTTTAGCTACGAGGGTTGTTCGATAAATAAGTTTACAAAATGGCGCCATGTCATTAATTTGTAAAACATGAAAAATCCAAAATATACATTTTGAGGGAAATTTCATTCTGAATACAAGTTGTGAGTTTTATGAAGATGACATCACTCTGACGTCATTTTAAACATTAAGTATGGCTACGTTCGCACTTAAATTGTCCCACAATCAACAGCATGCCGTTATTGTTTTATGGTGGGCAAAAAGATGTAATGCAAATCAGATTCACTCTGATATGCATCCAGAGTATGGCAACAAGTGTTTTGTGTTTTTGTAAAGCCAACAGTAAAAGTTTGGCATAAGAAAATGCTAGGTAGGCAAAAATTTGCAACAGACACCAAAGTGCAATCAGTCATTCATCAGTGGCTCAAACAGAGCCAGCATCGTTCTTTGCATCTGGCATTCAGAAACTTGTTGACAGCTATGACAAATGTTTGAACAAACTTGGACGATATGTTGAAAAATGAAATATTAGTATCGTTTAACCCTTTAACTACCAGAACTAAAAAAACGCTAATACCGTGATATTACCGTAATATTTTGGCAAAAATTATACGCTGTATTAAAACTTGTTCTAAAACCCCATAAAGTTATAACATTTAACTACTCTAAGTAAAAAAGTGCCAGTACCGCGAGATTTTGGTGAAAATATAATTCTAATACCGTGATACAAAGCCACGTGGAGTAGGCAGGTAGAACGCCGCCTTTTCTGTACCATATCGTGGTTTTTCTGGGAACGAAATACGATCGGAGCATCTGGACCTGTTTGTCAATGAGTCCATGGGCTCCTATTTGAGTTGTATTCCACAACACAGACTGGCTGCAGTTCTCGTCACAAGTCTCTTTCCTTTCGGCACTGGGACCACAGTCTCATCGTGCCTCATGGTATGCAGACAAATGTGCTACTGAATAACCATGCATATCCATGGAAAAACCACAGGGAAAATTGACAGTCATAGTTGATGATAACCACATAGATATAGGTATTCCAATAGCAATGTAATTAAGCATACCGGAGCTAGTACAGAACTATATTACAGCAGCATCAAAAAAATTCACTCGTATGTTCAGAATTAAATTCCCAACAAAATGCATATTTCGGATTTTCCCTATTTTAAAAATTAACGGAATGAAGCCATTTTGTAAACTTGTTGATCAAATGAACCTCGTAAAAGCCCGTATGGGTCAAACAGATTGATGGATACAAAGATAGGCAAAATGAGTATTACTGTCTATTATGTCTATGTCTGTTACCTTTCACGTAGATTAGTCACACATCAAAGTCACATTTACTACTTCACTATTTATCTATTTATCTATTAATTAAATGTATTATACTTCTGAGCTGCTAGTAGATGCACTAAGCAAAATGTTGTTCTGGAGAAGAAAAATTCGGTTGACTTGAGTGACAGTTTATTCTTGCGGGTTGTTGAAAAAGGTCCACCCACACACCAGCATGGACACAAGTTTTGTAATGAATATAAATTGTGTCAGACAGTAGGTTAATACTTGCCTATTTGTTCGATCGGCTGCTTAACGCCAATTTCATTGTTGACGGTCATAATCGACACCAGCACTGTATCTGGCCTGAACGATTCCTCCAAAACCTGATATCAGACACATCACTAATTGCTTTCCAACAGCTGACTACTGCCCGTCACTTATACTATGACTATAATTAAAAATCAAAAAAACTCTCATCTAATGTACAATACTAAAGCATTGTTATCACAATGCTTCTAAGATGCATAATGCATTAAAGGGTAGAACAAAAACAGAAAAGAAACTCACCAAATTTTAACTGCTAACACTTTCAGGCCGTAAATCATGTGCAAAATATCATCAAATCAATTTATAACTTTCTAAGCAATCTCTAAGGCAAACGCGCACCCAGACAGACAAACAGACACTGAGCAGCAAAGAGACAGACGTTAGTGATAACATCACCTGCTGCAAATATATACTTTTTTTGCATAAAGCAGCACTGTACAAAAATGGCTGAGGCAATAGTGAGAAGATCTGTTTGTGTTTATCATGTACATCATCATCATCTTTGTTTACTAGATCAAAGACAGTACAACCAGACATACACTCAATAAAGTTAGAAGCAGAAGCTCAAAGATATAAGAAATTTGAGCTAATGCTCACGAGACGCGCGAAAGCCTATAGCAGTTCCAGCTCAGTAGTTTAGCTGAAAATTGGGGTGTTCAGGCTAAGTTAATATACAAATACCAAATTCTCTATCTGGATCGCATAACGATAGTTCCGTGGCGCCACCTTGTGAATGAAATAGACTTGTGTCGCAGCCCAAAATCGCCAAAAAATCCATAAAACCTCCTATTTTGGCGTTCGAAATCATTCAAGGTCATAGAATTTGGTGCCAATCGAGAGACTTCCTATTAGTGATTAATAGTAACCAAGGCCCCATTTCGCACCGTTATTGAGATACTGTGACTTATTGGCCAAAAATCGCAAATTTTGCCCACCCTGTCTCATTTAGCGCCCTCGTTCGGGGTGACCCCCTTTGAATTTATGCAAAAGCTTTACAGTTCCTGAAACTAAATTCTTCCAGACAGCCAATGGTGAAGATTCGGTGATCCTATCTTGCACCGTTTTTGACTGATCCACCCATGTGACAGACAGACAGACGGACGGACAGAATTGCGATGGCTAAGACGCGCTGAAAGCAGTAGCTGCTTCGCGTGTAAAAACCGAGATACACTCAAAATATAAATACACTGTGTCCCAAAATTAGCGACACCCCTCACTTCAAACACCCCTAATTCAGTCTGTACTTCATGGATTTCAACGAAATATTGTACAATGCAGTAACTTAACATTACTTACCGTCATGCCTACTATGGTCTGCGCTTTACCGTGTGTGCTCAGTGTAATATGACGTCAGAGTTCGTCTACATTAGGGTGCCGTTCAATACGTTGTTATTGACAATGCGATCAAGCAGTGGTGTACCCGCCTAAGATTAAGAGCTTGCGTTGAGGCTTAAAGATAGCCACGTTGAGCACAATCTTTATAGATTAGTTCAGAATGATTGTCTCCATGAATGATTCAAATTTTGTAAACATCCGTCAGGTATTTACGATTTTGCACTAAATTATCTGTAAGGGTGTCGGTAATTTTGGGACATGGTGTAGAATAAATACAGTAATCAGAAACTTCATACAGTAGTGATTGTGAATATTGTAATATTCAGTAAGTGAATTAGTCCTAAAATACAAGTGGTCTATTGGTACATTAATGCAACATACTTTGAGATCAATGATGCCATTTTGTTGAACTGGTAAATAAGTAACATTGAAGCCTTCCATTTCCAGTGATCGACATGAGTCCAAGACACACTTGTGCTCCTAAACCAATGCACAAATACTACAATAAACTAATAATGACCAACATAACAGCATTGCGTATCATAAAATAAGTGAGCATATGGCAAGTAAACTTCATCTCTTAGGCCCACCGTTTTCTGCTGAGAATTTTGCCGAATTCCGCTGGCCAGTTTGCAAAATTCAGTGGCTTACCACCCATGTGCCCTGATTCTTTCTGACACTTTAGCACTTTATAAATCAATAACTTACTTACTTACTTACTTACAGCAAAATCGTCAAAATTCTGCGGCTCACCGCGGCCTTCCATTTGTGAATAAACTGAGCTCTATTCTGTTCAGAAACTTCCAATATAAATGTGCTCAGTTATGCTAGCAACAAACAAAGAAAATTATCAATTTTTTAACAGCGCAATCGTTCAAGTTGGGTTGTGTTTGCTTCATACAATTTTGCCATATTGCGACAGTATGGCCCAGCTTCAGGCAGTTCCCTTTGATTTTTTCTGTCGCATTCTGTGATAAAACTACCTCATCAAGCTAACGATCGTACTAATTGCCGGTCATTTCTCAACTCCTGCAAAATTCCACGAATATATCAAAATACCATGGAAAAGGGCAAAATCTGCAGCTCGGTTCAAAATTCTGCAGCCCACGGAAAACTGTGGGCCCTATTCATCTCCACTGCAAAAGCATCTTTGTGCTCCGAAACCACTCATAAATTCACAGAAAATCAATAAAACACTAAACTAATAATAATGTCACATTCCTGTTGGCCTACATACAAGCTGTTGTGCGTAGCTTATCCAAAATGGCTTGACAAAATCAGCACATCTAACGTTCAGAAAACTAAAACAACGACAATAACAAAAATAAATAAATAAATGTGAAACCAGCAAGTTAAACATGCGACCTCAAAATAAAAAACCGGCCAGCTGTTGCGTGTTTACCGTCTGCGTAGTGATGATATGTTTCTTCTTTTCCTTGTAAAACCGAGCGACGCCCTTCACTGATATGTTATTACTCTCCGTAGCTCCACTCGTGAAAACTATTTCTTTTGGGTCGGCTTTTATCAACTCAGCTACTTGCTGCACACAGATCGGCATGCCGTAAACATTTAACTTTGCAAAAGTGTGATTCCAGCATTAGTTGCTAAAATGCATTATACAAAGAACATAACTGAACAAGCTGCTCAGTGCTCATGGATAGAAAAAAACATTCCAATTACAAAACGTACACCCATTGTTTATTGTTCCCTATCATTTGCATCTGATTAATTGCAACCATTCATCTCTGCCCTTTCTGACCTGTGTTCAATGAAATCGTCCACTTATTTGACCAATGCACACACAGCCACCTTCACATGCAAGCACAGGTGTTTAATGAACATTTTCTAGATTTACTTATGCCGGCTAGAGTACTAGACGATCCCAGCATTTTCACTTAATAAATATAGATTAATAAAATTATTGTACAGGCAAGCTTTACTCTCTGATAACAACAAACATTGTAAAGCACAGACTAAGACTACTGAATAAAATAATCGACATGCACTCTTCTTTATCTAAACTTTTAACTAGCCCATTTCTTAGACTTAGTCCAAAGTAGCTCACCCTCAGAAAATATAATTTTGAAAATATTGGTAATAGATATATTAACATATCAAAATGCTTTCTTTATCTCTCAAACAAAAGTGAAAAGCGCACTGGGAGACACAAATAAACCATTTCAAAATAAATAAACCTTTCATGATCACAGGTATTACAATGGCACATGGTGTTCTGCAAAAGAATAATAATCAAACCTCTCGAGCTTTTTCGACAGCCGCCTCACTTTCCCAGCCATAGGCATGAGTACGCGAGTGAGGGTTACCAAACTGAGTCAACTGATATGGCAACATCGCATCCAACACGCGAGGATCCTAACATAACCCACAATGCAGTGTTAAAATACTGACTATCATGATGCACTCAGAGATAAGATTGCTAAAAAACGTTTTATAGAAAGCCTAGCCTGGTGGGCTTTTTAGGGCTTTCTGCATTTTAAGGTTTCAGCAAAAAAGCCCGACTTAATGGGTTTTGGGATTTCTATAGGTTTTCAGTTGGTTGATTCATATGAGCTATTGAGCTTCTGTTGTCCAATGTCCGACCTTCCGTCACACAGGTGGATCAGTCAAAAACGGTGCAAGCTAGGATCACAAAATCTTCACCATCAGCTGCCTGGAAGACTCTAGTTTCAGAATGCGTAAAACTTTTCCATAAATTCGAAAGGAGTCACCCCAAACAAGGGCATGTGACGTACAGACAGGGAGACAGACAAACGGATGGATAGAACTGTGATGGCTAAGACGCGCTACAGCAGTAGCTGCAGTTGCACGTAAAAACTAAAAATTTAGGAAAAAATAAACAAAGTGGTCACTAAAATGCCAACAAGATCTAGCAGTTTTTCTGTGGTCCATGCCCAACCCTCTGAAAATTGCATCAAAATTCACTTGTGGCATTTGTTTGAGTAATCTGCCAAACACACAAAATCAGATGATTGCAACAGACCCTATCTCCTTTGGAATTTATGCTACAGAGTAAGTACCAAAATATTAGCTCAGAAATTTCAAACTAGAAATATCAGCTACAATTGTTAAGGCTTAGACGTAAAAAAAATATAACGTGTAGGGTCCAATGGCTAATTACATTCAAATACTATATAAAAACTGACATATTTCCAAAGCAAGAAGAACTGATAAAGCAGGGATAATTACCATGGGTGTAGTGGCCTGCGCATCAAGGTAGAGAGGCTTCCAATCCAATTTCTCATGTTTCTCTTCAGATTTATCTGCAAACACATCACTGTACTACTGATTCTGTCTTCAAGCGATTTTTATTATCTTTACATACATTTCAATCTGTAAAAACCATGGTCAATATGGTGGCATTGTTATAAATATTTTACTAACAAATGAAACATACAGTATTTTTAATAGCAAATAGTCCCAAATAACCTAGTTTAAAAATTTTTTTTACACATATGCATTTTTTAAGTTTATACAATGCTCTGTTTAGAGTTTTTGAGCAAAGTTGGGATTTGCAAACTTCGAATTTCAAGTTCGAATTCGTATTCGTTTTTCAGCCCTTTGATATTCAAATCCAAGCATCACTAATTAGACGCAGACGGTTTTGCCTTGAAAGTGGAGCGCTGTTATTACTTCAGCGGTGCACTGTGTCACGATTTCTTTGTTCTTTGCTGGCCTTCAATTCAAGTGACGCCCGCCGGGTGTCTGCTTACCCCTCACCTCCCCTCCCCTCCCTGCATACCACCGCAGTGTTCAATTACTCTCGGTCTTGCACTGCGCCCCTGGCACGTGTTTTATACTGACACAAGCTATCAAAGTGACAAATCTTGGTGGTCCAGACACAGTGCAGACATCAAATGCAAATTGCTTAAGCTTCTGCACAAATATATAAATGAAGTTCGAATCTAATCCGAATTTTAGCGGTAAAAATCCAAATTTGGAAAAAAACGAATTTAACATCCTTAGCTCTGTTAAAAAATCAATGTTTAGTTAAGATTTTTTACGGTTCCAGCGCCATAAGCAAAAAACAGAAAATTCATCAGCACAGCTGATGAATTTTCTGTTTATGGTGAAAGAGCTAGGAAAGACTAATTCCTTAAGCCTAACCACAACCCTAACCCTGAACCCTAAACCCACTAAACTCAACCCTAAACCCTAGCTTTAATTCTAGCATTTACCCTAACCCTAATACCAAACTGTAACCCTATTTCTAACCCAAAAACCCAACCCTAAATTTTATCCTAGCTCTAAATTTTGTAGCTGAAAAATGAATAAATCTTAAAAGTCCAAAAACCTAGGTTTTTTGCGACCATTCGGCATTAAATTACTGTAACCAACAAAAAATACTCTTAACAACGCCCGGAGCGCTGCCATATTGATGGCAATTTGTTGGTAATTTGCGGAAATGCAGAATGCGGAATGCGGAAAGTAATTTGCAGAATGAAATCTGCAGAAGTAGGCTGCGAAATGGTGGGTAATATGCGGAATGTGGAATGACCGACCGACCGATCGATAACGCCCCCCGCCGCACTCGGCATTTATTGCCACTAATTATTGAGCAACGTAGGCTACTGTACGCAATATCTCATGCTTAGATTATAATACGACTTAAATCTATGGCGATTTAATTGTCTCACTCTCAGCTTAGAAGTTTTGATGTTTTTATCACTCAGCGGGTTCTTCACGTGAAGTTAGCGGCACTCTGAAGTTTGGTTGAACAGAGGCCTATACACTACAGTCTGTGGACGTCTGTCGAATACGTCAGCGAAGAACGGTCGTCGTTGTTTTCTTCAAGCTTTAATGACCTCGACTGCTTAAGACTTCAGTTATGCCACACTATTTCTGGGATTCGCTGCACGTCAATTTATTATAGGCTATTTAACGCCATATGCGGCAACTTCAAATGCACTTGATTGCTTTTGTTGTTGGGACGTCGGCCGACGGGGAGTCGGTAGCTAGAGTGGCAGGTGTGCTGCACAGTCTTTGGCACTTTGACAGTTTTGAAAGAATTGGTTTATAAGCAAGGCACACAAAATAGACTCAATAAAGTGACACAAACTAACTGTTTTGTTTAACATAATTCATCATGTGAGGTTATAATGTGAATATATTGCACTGCATTCCAAGTATATAGGCTACTGTTCATTTCAGCACAGGCGTTATAATGATTTAAACATAATTATTTGACATAACAGGCTACAGCAGCACAAATTTAAATAATAACAACAGTAGACCTATATTCAAACATCAATTATAGTCATAAATCATAAGTCATAAATCAGTTTATTACAAAGTCACGGTTCACAATCACATTGTACGTTTTGGAGTGTTAACGTTTTTTAGCGTTTTTTCTACATTTTGCAACATTTTCGTCGTTTCCCATTGTTAGCTGCAGCAATTCCGCACCACACATTCCGCAAATTACCAGCCCACGTCGAGCTCAAGGTTGGCAGTAAATTGCGGAATTGGGCTGATCACGTAATCATGCCTGTCAACCAATCATCTTCATTCCGCAGATTTTATTCCGCAAATTACTTTCCGCATTTCCGCAAGTTACCCATTCCCAAGATGTACATGTAATGCAATGCATATAAAGGTAGGAAAATTGCTTTAAAACAAAAGTTAAGAAAAACCCGCAAATTTTGTTTTAGATATCGTCTATCAAGATGAAGTAGTATGCAAAAAAGTAATTTAGAATGCAGTGATCCTAGGACAGGTTGATAACTCTTGGCCAAATTTTTCACAAAGTTCATCAAATTCGGAAAACTTGCCTAACCTAACGTAAATCCAATGTTCTTAACTACTAAACAAAGCAACTGGTGGATGAGTTGACTGGTTAACGTCCGATGCAAATCCTATCACACCTGCTTCGTCTTGTTTCGACTTGGCTACGTCACGTTCTGACTTGATGGCGCTGATTGTTCGACTGTGTAGCACCACAACACTAGCTGCACGACGAGTTAAATGTCGAAACGATGCAGCCAACATCCTCCTTGCCCTCTGCGACAAAACTTAGTGTATTACTGTTACAAATAAATAAAACTATGCAGAAAATTCAACAT
>Ga0209671_1007890_pt1 | contig 11102 bp, 10 predicted proteins | sample WorMetHERISLAND2_2_FD_187401 | JGI IMG/M metagenome (GOLD analysis project Ga0209671, IMG submission 187401) | Marine gutless worms symbiont microbial communities from Max Planck institute for Marine Microbiology, Germany - Olavius geniculatus... | ecosystem: Host-associated > Annelida >...
ATTTAGTATGATTTTAGGGGTGGGACAGATTTGTGTAAATCAGGCAAAGAATATTTAAATGCTGAGACATGCAAGTTGTACACTTCTTCTGTACACAATTATGAAACTTTTGATATATTATGCACCTTTCCATCAATAAACATCGCTAAGTTATAAAAGCTCAAATGTCCATGTCAAATCCATGTGTTACAGTCAAATTTGGCAGAATTTTGGGGGTGACGAATATTTATGCAAATTAGGCAAAGAATATTTAAATGCTTCAAAATGCAAATTTGTCATATATTTTTACAGCATTCTGAAACTTTTGACATATCACACATCTTTCTACCATTAACCATCGCTGAGTTATCAACCCTCAAACAGGTCCGGTTTTTTTTGGCCCACCCTGTAGTGTGGTGGATATTTGCATCAAATTGCACATTTGTAGTCTCTGTGTTACAATAAATATGTATACACTAACCGTGGACAATTCTTCTCAGTTGTCTTTGCACATGAATAGCAAAACACATGTTTGCAAGGAATCTGAAAAATTAACAGCATTTCGTTATAAGGACACAAACAAAAAAGACATTGAAATAATAACTTATTTTAAAGTTGTCAATATATTAGATGACGCATGGATTTCAATTAATGATCAACATAACAGTAACAAATTCTCAAAACAGCTACGAGGGGTGGTCAAAAAGTTTTCAGCCTTGGTATATTAGACTAAAGTTGTTACTATTGTCTATACACCAGTAAAAAACACCTTTCTTGTGTACTTGTGTGCACATGTTGGAGATGTGACGTCAGAGTAATTTATGACGTCACAAATCTTTTAACCGAAACGATTTGGAGTGCTAACGCAAAGGTGTAAAATCTGGCTCGCTGATGCATAAAAATTTTTCAGTTTGTAGCTGGATTTACAGAAGTGGAGCCCCGTGGCATCTGACTTTGTGAAAACTCTAACAAATACATTTGTGAATTTTCTATTTGCAAATGTGAATATTATTTGTGCATTCACTGTCCGAGTCCAGGAGCACGATGTCATCTGCAAAGTCCAGATCATGTAATGACTTGTCTGGGTGTGTTTTTATACCAAAGTTTCCCAATTCTGTCACTTTTAAAATGTAATGGAGTATGATGTTGAAGAGGAATGGTGCTAGGATGTCGCCCTGAAGTACTCCTTTAGTGGAACGTCTTGCTGAACTCTCCATTAACCATGACTTTGCTAGTTGCATCTTTGTGGGCCATGACAATTATTTCTGGTATTCCATAATGACATAATATTTCTGACATTCTGATTCTGTCAGTTGAATCAAATGCTTTCTTGAAGTCCACAAACGTGCAGATTAGAGGGAGCTGTTTCTTGTAAAAGTCTTCTATTATTCTTCGAAGTATGTGAATGTGTTCTGTGCATCTACAACCTCGTCTAAAACCTGCCTGTTCAGGACAAAGCAGTGCATTAACTGGTTCGTAGATCCTATTCAAAAGCATGCAATTGTATACCAATGCGCAAATAAACACTTAATTTCTCTTCAAGAAAATGCAGGTTATGTTGGACTCATTATCAATTTCAAGACTAAATCTCTGTTCCTTAACTGTGAGCCAACCCCATTAGTTGTACTGCAAGAAGAAGTAACGCCAGTGGAGGATTTGTGCTACCTTGGATCTATGATATCATCTCCCCTGGAAGATCTAAGATGCAGGCGAGGGATGGCATGGAGTGTTTTCTGGAAACTGGAAATAGTTTGGTGCTCGCAGTCTCTCAGCCTTGAAACAAAACTCGGATTATTTGACAGTCTTGTACTGTCAGTAATGCTATACAGGGCTGAGTCATGGTCAGTCAGTGCACAGATGAAGCACCTTGTTAACTCTTTTGCAACAAGTGCGTATCGCATTATGACAGGAGTCAAGTGACTATACAAGGTGCGTAATACCACGGTGTTTGCATCAGTCTCCAGGAATGAGCTCGTACATGCAGTACAAGATCGACAACTACGTTTTCTTGGTCACATGCTACGAAACACACGGTCTCCACATGCCAGTATTTTTGGGCTATACCAGACAAGTCATGGCACAACAAAACGTGGCCACCCTCGACCAAACTATGTGGACTATGTCGAGAGGCTGACCGGAATGAAGACCGACGACCTGGTGGAGGTGTCACAAGATCGTGAAGCCTGGCGTGAACTTGTGGTGGCATGCGTTGACCCACAACCACCCAACTACCTAGAGAGAGAGACTATATACGACAGCCTAAATTTGTGCTAGCCACAAATAAATGCATTTGAGCAAATTACGACTTCATACAAATATGAGGGGCAGTCAAAAAGTTTTTTGCCTCAATGTATTAGACTAAAACTTTTTATTGTTTATATATCAGTAAAACGTACCTTCTTTGCATATTCGTGTGAGCAAGTTGTGTAAGTTAAGTCGTAATTTATGATGTCATACAGCATTAAGCTTAAATGATTTGGTGTGCAACCTAATGCAAGCAGCATTTGAATCAGTATGGTTGTTGCATGAAACTTTTGTCAGTCTGTAGCTGGATGTATCAAAATGAAGCTCCGTAGCATCCGATTTTGTGAAAGTTTTGACAAATATGTTGATGAATTGCTCACTTGAATCTGTGAATATACGATAGCATGGTCTCTGGTAGCCGCAAATACGAGAATTTCAGCCAGATTACGATGTCATGTCAATATCTGTTGGTTTCAGAAAAAAATTATTAAAAATTTAACTGTTAATTATATAATTTGTGTTGATGAAAAACTATACGAGATTTCTAACCTGTTGCATGGGGCCTCTGATGGGCAGAGTGCTTACAGCAAGCCCCACATGCCATCCGCTAAATCCGTCACTGCAGTCCCATCTTACGTCTATAATTACCTAGCTGGCTGTTCATGACTATGACTAAGACCACCCTGCATACAGTAATGGCCTGAGCCCCAGTGACTATTATCTGTTTTGAAATCTGAAATCTGATCATGGTGAAGTTCCCTACCCACAATGATAAATGACTCAAAATTTATTTTTGACGCTTCAAATCGTTTCCATTTAATGCTTTGTGATGTCACAAATTACAATGACGTCATATACGCAGCAGACTCATATCAGTCAGTGAGGAATGCACGTTTCACTGATATAGAGATTGCAAAAAAATTATAGTCTAATATGTTCAGGCTCAAAACTTTTTGACCACCCCTCGTAGATGTTCTAAGCATCATCTTTTGTTATTTTAGTATGTTATAATCTAATATGTTTAAATATGACTGAAGCCATCCAATAATAGATCAGACAGGCTTTGCAAGACTTCACTGCTAAAAATGACTGCCCAAGCTGTACAACAGCTATTACAATGTCTAGCATTTCAATAGCCTTTTGCCTTTATGTATAAAAAATTACATATTATAAATATCTTATGAACTGCCACTATTGCTGAAATACTGCTGCTAGTGAATGGCACTACAAAATGTAAATATTTTGCATTAGTTTCATCAGGACAGTCTGAAATTATTCTTGCCTCTACACTAAAAAAAGATAAACATACCATGCGACCATAGATAAGTATCGGCAGTGAGCACTTCTCACAGCTGTGAATGAGTGGATCAATCACTTTCTCTCCAAGCAGATTTACCTGTTTTTCATTACAAATTACTACAATTATCAACTGTTTCATTTTACTTTACGCTTCAGTGCAAAGAACTGCTGACACATTATGCAACATTTACATTTCACACAACATGTTCTATCTCAAAGGGTGCTAAATCACGCACTAAATATAAAGCTTATTTTAAATATGCACCAACAACGTACGGTCACTACTATCACAGCTGCAAAATTTCTAGCAAACACGTTGTGATTTTTATGCAACAATGACAACAATATTTGAATTCCAGAGCTCCATTTTAAAAATTGTAATGTTTAGGCAGACATCTAATATCTGTACACATCTACCATGCCTGTAATGCAAACTGCTTGTGTCTCTACTGTCACAACAGTGTCACAACAAGAAATTTGATCTAATGCTCACAAGACGTGCAAAGGCCTATAGCAGTTCCTGTCAGTTTATCTTCAGCCATTTCACCGCAGTTCATTCTTGGATTCTGAGCTACAGCCAAAAATCGCAAAAATCAATAAAAACCCCTTATTTTGAAAGTTTAGGGTCTTTCAAAGTCATCGATGTTAATACCACTGAAAAGCTCGTCACTTTCTTGTTATGGCAGGCAGCATGTCCATGTTTATCTGCAACTGTTTTCACGACGGTTCATGAAAGACTGGCCAACAACGGTAAAATAACGACTTTTATACGGGGATACCGCTCTTTGATGCCCTCGTGCGCAGGTTTCCTTAAACCTAAAAAATCGAGACTTAGACCGTCGAAATCTACGTTCAATGCTAGAAATTTTACACTCAGCTTTTCTATGCCTATCTCAATTGGTTTGGGCACAATTCACTCTTGAAATGTCTCGCAGCCCAAAATTGCCAAAAAAATCCATAAAAACCCCTATTTTTGCATTTAGGGTCATCCAAAGTTATTGAATTCAGTGGCAATCAAGAGCCAGTATACGACTTTCTATTAGTGATTAATAGTAACCTAAGCCCTATCTCGCACCGTTATTGAGATAAAGCGACTTACTGACTAAAAATCGCAAATTTTTTTCCACCCCCTTCTCATTTAGTGCCCTCATTCGGGGTGACTTCCTTCGAATTTATAGAAAAACTTTACGGTTCCTGAAACTAGAGTCTTCCTGGCAACCGACAGTAAAAATTTGGTGATCTAGCTTTTGACTGATCCACCCGTGTGTCAGATTGACGGACAGACAGACAGACAGAATTGCGATGGCTAAGATGCACTGAAAGCAGTAGGTGCTTACGCACGTAAAAATGATCACGATGAAAATATTGCTATCAGTTTACATTTTGCAGCAGTGACAGTACCTTGTGATCCCATTTCAGCTTCTGGTTCTTGTGAAATGGCTCGCCAGAAGTTCCGCCAATTTTCACCGAAGCAAACTGCATCGTCTTCTCCACATTATCGCCTGTGCCATCATACACATAACAATCCTGCCAGCATTTTAAGGAAACAAGAAATATGAGCATCGAATTGATATGCTGCATCCATCCAGTTGCTGACCATCACCAGCACCAGCAAAAAATAATGAGCACTATGAAACAATGAATCAGACAGACAATGCACAATAGCTCTTACCAAACTGGGTGTCATCTTCATTATCATGCCCAGCTGGGTCTGCCTCCTTTGCAGAATCTCTTGCAGATTTCACCTTGGTCTTCTTGCCCGATGTGCCGCGTCCTTTACCACTTTGACGCAACTTGATGGCAATACGCTTCCGCACGGGATGTGTGGCATGCCCTGCACTTGCAGTGCCAGCTGAAGGATCGTCGTCGCTTCCCAGCTCTATATTCATCACAATGATACAGTGTGCAGCTTCCAATCTCCTTATTATTTCTAAATTCTCTAAAAAATACAGGTCTGGCAGTTAGTATGAATGGCTGCACTGCATGTATTAACAATCACCAAAAAAACAAATGAACTTGAATGCAAATTTCGAAGTTCAATCACCTTAACCAACTGCTCAGTGAACATAACACCAACACCGTGAATATTTGAACAAAATGACTTGCTGAACAAAACAGTCTTGAAGTCTTCTTCAGTAGATGGTCAAACTTCAACTTGTTGAAGACTCCAGAGTCCAGACAGTGTGAAGTGTAGGACATGTTAAGACAACAGTTACAATGCCACAACAACTGTTGGCAGTCCCTCGCTCCTCACGAATGGGTCGCGACTCCCTTTCACCAGTAAAGGTGGAGTACCAGACAGTAGAGGAATTTCATGGAGAGATGCAAGCCCTGAAGGATTCAGGGGTTATTGAACACTCAGTACCAGGCGACATCTCCCTAAGGACATAAGATAAATGACCCCATCCTCCAACTAACACAGTGTTTCCTGGGTCCATCAACGATATGGCACCATGAAAGGGGAAGGTGTACTTTGCAGAATGCAGAATTTTCGGAAGGTGTATTTTGCAGAATTTTCGTTACGGAATGTTCCACAAATTACATCTTAGAGTTTTTCGGTAATCACATATCAACGTAGGCCTATTTAACCTAACTCTTGAAACACCTCGAAGTCCATTAACTCACGAGCAGAAGCCGACACATCGCACACGAATGCGAGGTCAACTCAAGCAGCCTAAGAACTCCAAACGAGAGAGGAGCTATACTCGAACGCAGCCACACGTGCTGTGTGACGCTGTGTCAACTACCTCGGGTTCTGCGAAAGGCATGTATCAAAACCTAGTCGCTGCAGCCGGTCCCATGCAGGCATCATCCAGCACAGGCACTCCGCACAACATCATGCAGATAAAGAACGTGATGCGGCATCAGAGAACTGCGGGTCGGCTGACGCATGATGCACTCTTTAATTTGCATAAATTTGCATATGACACCGACTTCGTTGAACAGATCATTACATTTCCTGGAAGTTCTTATGTACAATTCAGCAATTGTCAAAATATTCAAGACCTTGATGTCAACGACAAACAATGGTACGCTTGTGTTGGCCTAAATTTATAAGTTTTTACGTGCGAAAGCAACTACTGCATTCAGCGCGTCTTAGCCATCGCAACTCTGTCTGTCCGTCTGTCTGTCACACGGGTAGATAGGTTACTATTAATCACTAATAGGAAGTAGTACACTGCTTCTCGATTGGCGCCGAATTCAATGACCTTGAATGACTTTGAAGTTTGAATGCCAAAATAGGGGGTTTTATGGACTTTTTGGCGATCTCAGGCTGCAACACAAGTCTATATCATTCACAAGGTTCCGCCACGGAACTATCGTTATGCAATCTAGATAGAGAATTTGGTATTTGTATATTAACTTAGCATGAACACCCCAATTTTCAGCTAAACTACTGAACTGGAACTGCTATAGGCTTTTGCACATCTCATGAGCATTAGTTCAAATTTGTTGTTTTTGATTGTACTAATGGGACAAAGCTGTGAAAACATGAAGCCTTCATAAAAACCCGCGACAATGGCAGCCAGATGGTGTCGGTCTACGACAGGGCACAGGCGGTAATCACTCAGGGGAACATCTCACTCGACAACAAGCTGGCAATATTCACCGTCGTCGGCACCAGTGAGCCATGAGTCGTTCAGCTGTTCCCGGCTCAGTCGTGTTCTTGTCCATCTCAGTCGGGTTGCTATCACGTGGTGGCAGCACGTATGACCATCCGCAACAAGGAGCAACAGCAGAAGTGGATGCTCAACCTGACACAGCTGTGGCGCAACGTCAGGAAGCGTCCTGATAAGACGTCAGGGAGAAAACGTCCGCGGCTGCAGGACATGGATGTTGTTGCTGCTGTAGATGCCGACAAAGCCACAGCCTCTGCTGTCCGTGCAGCTGTTCGACCAACGTCGCCGGTTAAGTCTACCAGCCAGGAATCTGCAGCTGCTGCATCCACCTCGCCAGCTACTCAGCCGTCGTCGTACAACGATCTGTGCCGCGCCTGCGTTATGCAGGACACACATGCAGCTGCCGCAGGCAGATGCAAGATGATCAGATGGGTGCAATGTGAAGTGCCCAAGATGGTTTCATAACGTGTGTGTGGGACTTAAAGAGTGCAAAAGTAGTCAAGAGCTTCGTCTGCTCTGATTGCAATTGATGTGCATAAGAAGATAAACTGACGCGCGATAAATGCTTACAGTGGAATTTTTATTCTTTTGACTCCTTTTGGACAAAGTCTGTTAAGAGTTAACTCTCGTTTTATATACCGAATTTATGTGCAAGACATCTGCAGCCGACGTTTCATTAACAGGCTTCTACTATATAGACAAATTTTAATTAGCCCTAGCATAAACCTACAAGATGCCATCTAAATTACTAGGCTTAGGCACATTTGTATAGCCTAGCGTTAGGCCCAGTTTAAGAGTTTAGACTTTTTGCACGCCTCGGCTACATAATTTGAGTGGGTCTACTGCACTGTCGTCATTTATTTCAATATTGCATTAATTTTGTAATCTTTGACAACATGTCAGGCCAAATTATTGTCATTTTTTCAATGTTACATTTATTTTGTCCATTTTTACTGGGCCTATATATTAGGTCTAATTTGAGTACAGCGTCATTTCTTTTTTTCAATAGCTTAGCGCTTAAATTTTGTAGGCTTCTACTAGGCCTATATAAGCTTGTTAGGCTTAATTTGTTTAAGAGTTTGGACTTTTGCATGCCTCAGCTACATAATTTGAGTGGGCCTATTGCATCGTCGTCATTTATTTCAATAATTTTGTAATCTTTGACTATATTTGTCATTTTTTCAATGTTACATTTATTTTGTCCATTTTGACTAGGCCTATATATTAGGTCTAATTTGAGTACAGTGTCGTCGTCTTTTTTCAATAGCTTAATGTTTAAATTTTGTAGGCTTCTACTAGGCCTATATAAGCTTGGTAGGCATAATTTGTGTACAGTGCATCGTCATCACTTTTTTCTATGGTCAGTGCTAGTGGTAGATCGGCAATCTCGCACTAGAGAGCAGAAAATTACTAGCAGTAGATCGCCATTTACCTTATTACATTTATCTCGTTGTTAATGTAAGAATGCAGCCACATTTCTTCTTCACTGCATTGCTAAGACTGTGGTTGGAACTAAAATGTTATCAATTACCAAGCATTAAAAAAAATTTATTCAAAAGCATTATAGTTTTAAGCCCATGTTACAAAAAAACTGCTTTGGCTTGAGATGGCCTCTGATATAATACTGAATAAGCCTGACTTAAATACTTGACAGTATCGTGGCATGGTTTGTAGACCTTCTATGTCTACCAGGCATATAAATTCTGCCATCTTCCCAATAATGTATCTACCCGATCTACCTCTAGCAATTTTCCAGTGCTTACAGCAAGATCGCCGATCTACCGCTAGAATTACTGTTTTTCTATTTCATATTAATTTGGGAAAGATAACAACAATCAATTTGATTTTCAGCCATTTGTGTGTTGTTTGGGCTGACTAAACACTTTGTAGCAATTGAATAAATTATATTCGACTGCTTTTTGTATATTAATCGATTAAAACGACTGCAATAAATCCTGCACGGTATTTAGACAAAGTCTGATAGAAGCTAACTCATGTTTTATGTGAAAAAAACTGTGCACATTACATTAGGCATTTATGTAGGCCTGCAGCTATTAGGAGTTAACTTTCTATACTTCATAAGAAATACCGGTAAACATGCAGTTTAGCGGCCTAAACGAAATTCAAAGTCAACTTACCGCCTATATACAGGCGAAGCTTAGGGTTAGGCTTAGGTTTAGAGTTAGGGTTAGGGTTAGAGTTAGGATTAGGGTTAACTGACCGCATGCACGCCTTGGCCCGTATAGGCAGTAAGTTGACTGTGTATTTTGTTTAGGCCGCTAAACTGCATGTTTACCGAAATACTTTCATTATAAGTACATTATTGCTAAAACGGCTGTCTAAAAAAACGCGGGTCACATAGTTAGCGAAGGCCTACTACTAAATCAACAGAAGCTGGTTACTGTGAGGTCTTATGCTGAGAACTACAGACAGTCTTACAGTATCAGAACAGTGAAAGACTGGAACACTTTGCCTCAGTCTGTCGTGTCAGCCGGCTCTTTAGCACTATTTAAGAGCCGACTGTCCAGTCATGCTGCACCATAGTTATCACCCCGTCGGTGTGATGCCCCAGTCCTGGGGCCCTGCCGACTAACTATCCAGATCCAGATCCAGAACGTAGCCCTACCAAAACAACGCTACAAATTAGCTTACTATCTTAAGCCGGTGGCCACAAACTACGACAAAACTCAACAACAACAATATCATTTTCCGCAAATGTTCATTCCGCAAAGTACACCTTCCCCCATGAAAGTGTTTTGCCGGGTGTTGAAACAGTCGACGAGTCGTCAAACAAAAATGTCTATTACTGGACTATTTTGTTAAAATAACGCAGTAGTTTTGTCACACACATCAAACTCTATGTACCGCCTTCTATTACAGTTCGATAAAGTGCTATATTTTATCATATCCTTGATTAAAATTTACCAAAATCTTACCATCACTATCAGCCATTTTATGGTTTGCCTAAACGTCGGTACGAAACATGGTACGTTCTACGAAAGAAGGCATACTATCCGGACATGAGAACAAATCACGAGTTTTCAATTAACTTATCGTATTTTGTAGTTCACAAAACCAACTTAAAATCTATAGTAATAAGCAGTTTGTGCCATGTGTAATAATTTTTTAAAATTGTATTTTAAACTTTTTATGATTATAAATTTGTGGCATTTTGCGGCTTTCTAGCTCCAAATATTTTACACGTTCGTTTTTGTTCAAAGTCTGCTTTTACCCAGAGAGTTGCAGTTTGCAGTCGTTTGTTTCCGTTTTTAATTTCAGAAGATATGCAAGTTAAATCAGTACAATATAGTGCAGAACACCAGAAACTTACCAGTTTTATTAAAAGTGTTCATAAGCAGCTACGTCAAAGAGTGATAGCCTGTAAGAGCTTTTTTAAAGGTTTCATGAAATGTGATATGGGGACAGTTCACTAGTCCGAAGTCAGGGTATGGGTAATTTACGGAAATGCGGAATGCGGAAAGTAATTTGCGGAACGAAATCTGCGGAATGAAGATGATTGGTTGATGGTCATGATCACGTGATCAGCCCGATTCCGCAAATTACTGCCTACCTTCCGAGCTTGACGTGGTGGTAATTTGCGGAATTTATGGTGCGGAATTGCTGTAGCTGACAATAGAAAACGACGAAAACGTTGCAAAACGTAGAAAAAACGCTAAAAACGTTAACACTCCAAAACGTACAATTTGATTGTGAACTGTGACTCTGTAATAAACTAATTTAATTTTACGACTATAATATTATTGATTATATTTTTTTAAAATTTTTTTTGATGTTTGAATATGAGTTATATGTACATGTATTTTAATATTTTTGTTTTTTAGGCGATGTGACTTCCATAGGAGTTTTTTGTATTGATGTGTTTTTCAATTTTCATTAAACAAGGCATTATTTTAAGTATTTTAAGTAGGGCTAGTTTGTATATACATTTTGATATAATTA
>Ga0209671_1007891_pt1 | contig 11102 bp, 10 predicted proteins | sample WorMetHERISLAND2_2_FD_187401 | JGI IMG/M metagenome (GOLD analysis project Ga0209671, IMG submission 187401) | Marine gutless worms symbiont microbial communities from Max Planck institute for Marine Microbiology, Germany - Olavius geniculatus... | ecosystem: Host-associated > Annelida >...
AAAAACAGTGAACTGCAGATACTGAATAAGCAGTATATAAAGAATGAAGGAATTAATATTATTGATGATCCCCACTCAAAACCTCAAATTTATTCTCGGGTAGCAATATGTCAGTCAATTGCAGTTTGCCATAATTAAACTAGTCTGAAACATGCATAACAACACTAATTCTACCTATTTCAGTCACTTCTGAAGCAACGTTAAAAGAAAAAACAACAAACTTTAACCGAAACAATTGTAGGTTTACCTTATGCAGCCAGATGACAAAGCGCACCGCATCATTCACATCAGCAGTTGGCCAGAATGACATCGTAATGCGTGCCACACTATTAGACAAATTATAGAAACATAGCAGTAGCCACCTAAATGCTCCACAGTTGCCGATATTCACATTTGACGCTATAACACACGCCACAACAGACAAAAAGGCGCTTCGTCTAGACAGTTACGACTGACCGCCAACGAAGCGCACGTGATCACCTGTGCACGCTAAACAGGCCGCAGAGGTCATATTCTGGGCCGACATGACACTGGTGAATGTCGACCGCCAAACGCACTTCCAACATAGAAACAATATTTTTATAATAAAGACACCTATAAATAGTCAATTTTCACACAAATTTTGGTACTTCCCGTTACTTAAGCACGACATTATATGAAAAAAATAAACAAACTGTTGAACATTTATTACACTAGCGTTAACATTTACATTAAATTTTATAATCGGTCATCAAAAGGTAACTAACACTATTTGCCAAGATGTTAGCTTGAAAACATGCATAACGAAAGTCATTCTACCGATACACACTGATATCATATATGTACACAGCTGTTCAAGGTGGCATAGTTATTCTAAACAATTACCCAGATGTCTATCTGCACTAAATTCCAGCTCTGAGATCGACCTTCAGTATGTGTCCACACAGCAAAAACATCCTCAGTGACAAACATTACTGATATGTGACCATAAACTGTCGTGAATACTGTATTATACAGATTGGAAAGGTGTATTTTGCGAAAATGCGGAAGTTGGAATACGTTTAATGTCTGCATAATACACCTTATGAAAATCTTGCAATTCACAAAACATGATGGCGAAGACAACGTGTTTAAGCAAAGATAATGAATAGCAAAGATGACAGCAGAGAAGACAACGATGGCGAAGACGGACAAATGGCGTGCCCCCCATGCGCTTACACTTCTCAGCTCGCTGACAATTGCCGCAGTGGCACACATGAAAGAAACTCCATTACTCACCATTGATGTTGGTTGCTGCAAGTACAATTTCTGCAATTTTCATTTTGCAAAGTTTTCCCCTAGCTGATATCGTGCTGTGTTATTGGGCTAATTGTACCTATTTGCAATGCTGCATTCCACATTCTGCTAAGTACACTAACGCATGTACAGATTTTATCTGATCACATTTTGTGTCACATGTGTTTACTAATTATCTTTTATTCTGTAGACTTTAATGATAAATTACAAGTTATCCATGAAGCCGTCACGCAAGCTGACTTTCTGGCTATTGATGCAGAATTCTCAGGTTGGCACGCGATTTCTTTTTCAGTAACATTGTTTGAATTTCCGGTTATTGTGACTGCTAAAATGTCATTTTTTATGAAGTATAGAGCACACACACATTGTCCACCAATCTGTGATATTTTTTGACAGATTCTCTCAAATTATAGAATATAGAGGCATACAGACTACAGAGTATTGAGTTATAAATATGTAGTTTTGAGGCATTGCCTGGTGACTTATGTTTTTGATGTTTGTTTTTGTGTGGCCATCCCTTCGCGGTATTCTGCAATATCTGTGGCATGCTTTGATAGATTTTTAAAAAAATCGAGTGAGGTATATAAATTTTGAACAAAATTTGAGTAATGTAATTCAAATTCCGAATAATGAAAAAATTGGAATAACACATTCTTAGTTTGCATTCACATTTGTTCTATGCAGTAAAAGATTTGCTTACTTATTTACCTATTTATATCTGTGTTATGTTGATAGGTTTGGATATTGGACTGGGCATTCATATGTTTGATACGCCTGAAGAACGGTACTTGAAGTTAGTCAAAGTGGGTGTTATTACAAGTATCGTCATTATGTTTGTCTTCGCAATAATGAACTATGGTACTAGATTCTGTCAAAGACTCTAATTCAGACAAACTTGGCTAACTGTGCTTAGGTCAAACTCAGCTTTTTACCCTTGTCTGAACAGTATCTTAGACTCTATGAGCTAGTCGGCTACAGGGTATATAAATAGAAAGAGGGTATGGCAGTCACGTGACCACAACATCACTGCACTGACCTTCGGTCATGTTAGACCCAAGCATGAGGGTTTTGCGACTTCGCAGTAAGTGTGCTGAACTGTATTGAGAATGATTGCAACTAACAGAGTTGCAGCAATTAATTGCAGCTACAATTTGCAGCAATTGTTTGCAGAGCCTGTAAGTTGAAACTTACAACTGCAACTACTTCCTGCAACTAATTGCTGCAACCAATTGTTGCAACTGTTATCTGCAACTAGTTGCTGCAACTTATTAACTGCAACAGAAATTATGTTATTTGCAGCAGAGATTGCGTTATTGACAATGCCAGCAAAGACCACACGCCTGCAGCTTTGGTCTAACACTGTGGACACATGCCCACTGGGCCTTCACTGTTGACCAATGATATGTCGTTCCCTCTTTCTATTTATATAACATGGTAGCTCATTGATGGGCTAAAGCTTAATTTTAGATTGATGTTTACTTAACATTTCAAGATATGAAGCATTAAACATTTTATGATGTTTTAAGATTTTCAAAGTTCTTAAGTGAGCAGCTTAGTTATGCATAAGTATTGCAAGTTTTTTGTGTAAGTATTTAAAAAAATTTTTTTTTGTAAATAGTGTGTTTTAGAGTTCAGTATATCCTACCAGTAGGTTTTTCTTTAGTTTAGCTTGCAACCTAATTTCTTTGGTCAGTGATGTTTATTGTAGTGGTCACAAACCAAAATTTGATGCCACTGACGAACTTTGTAGCGTTAAAATTGAGAAAGACATTAGCCAGTCGTTTGTCATGGAATACAAGAAAGTAGTGACGTCTAACTTTCTGGTTGCGGTTATTAGTGTCTCTCTGGGTGTGTTTCTCTTTCTCTCTGTGTATCTGTCTGTTGTCCACGTGTGTTTGTGTGTGTGGTTGTGTAGGCTGCCAAGGCATACATTATTGTCCAGTTTGGCTTGTGTGCATTTCGTTATGTGGCTACGTCTGATCAGTAAGCATTGCTGTTGTGAGTTTATGTAGTAAATACATATCGTACAGACATATTGGAACTTGGTATCTGATTCTTAAATGCTTTCAGGATGTTTTTCTAATAAGCTGTGTGTTGTCTAAAAATATTCTTAGTATTTTTACATTAGAAGAGATTATGCAGTATTCTGTCTTATTGTATCATGGACAATTTAGTTAATATTTCTGCAGCAAGAGGATGTCAAAATTGTATTTCATTGACTTTGTTCGTGAGCCATGCACCAGTGTCTCACCACTATCATGCTGTACTGTTATGGAAAAATCTGAAACAAGAAGGCACTTGGGTACCAAGATATGCTTTGCATGTTGATGTAAGTGGTTACCAGTGTCTTCATGCCTCATGGAAATTTGTTTAAGATCTGAGAAACTTGCTGGTAAATGGTTTTGGTCTTTGAAATACCTGGCTGATGGAATTAAGTGATTCTTGAGTAATGTCCAAGTTTAAATGGAGGATCTGACAACTACAGCAGTACATAGGTAGAAAATATGATTTTAGAATGCTTACTTTACATTGACGACATGTTCAGCCAGTGACGCCATCAGCCTGTCAAAATGGCGGTTCGTTTTCTACGGACTTTTCGTAGATCGTCGATTTGAAATGTAAGTTTCTTTGTGTTGACATAATGCGGGTCGGCGATATTACTATCAAAATTAGCAGAAAGTTATGCTGTTTTAGGAAAATGGATAAAATATATATTGTCCGTGGACCTTTAAGATACATTGCAGTGCTGTGAGCTTTCAGCTGCATTCTGTATCTGAGTTATTTGATGCTGTGCGAAGGTACGAGGTGAAGTCATTCAACTTCTATATCTGTTCTCGATCGGTTGGCCATTGCTCGGCTGCTGTGGATACTCGCTTTGTGTGTCAGGTTTGCACTGCGGCATGCTGTGTTACTTCAGTTAAGTGTGTGTCAGTTTGGTGTAAGATGAGATGAGATCAGATCAGATGTTTATTAGAATGCAGTCATTATTACTAGGTTACACATGGTTCCTACTGTTGGGGAAGTTAGATAAAGTCAGGGAATTTTAAGAAGTCAGGAAAGGTTGGGGAAAATGGAAGTGTCAGGGAAAATTCTGGGAATTTTAAGGTAGAAAATTTAGCACCAAATAGTGCATAAAAGTATACCATTTTGACACTAAAAATAAAAGATAATAATAATTTGGGGCCAGAGGGCTTTGTCATCTCTTTTACGCCTCTTTCTGTGGGGATTCATAGATTCCATTTCTTGATCACAGGTTCTTTGTGTCATTATATTTTACAATGAAACAAACTTTTGTTGTAGACCTATGCAATTACTATTGGTTTATTGGTGTCATGCATAAAAAAATTACCCAGGAAAAATCATTAGTTTTATCCGAAGAAGTCAGGGAAAAGTCAGTGAAAATGAATTTTGCAAAGTAGTAGGAACCGTGGTTACAGCATTGCTGACTGCTTGTACATGTGTTTGTGTATCTTGCATTGTCACAGAGCAGTAGTATGGAGTTTCTGGCTAATCACTCGCTCGATTTCAACAAAGTCTTTCGTGATGGTCAGCTCCTTCTATAATTTTTCATCTTCATCACTTCTTGTTCTAATTGACAAAATTTGACACAAATTTTCTTAAGGTTTATTAAAGTTTTATCCAAGTCGAGAACTTTTTTATGTGTAAGTTTTTTGCAATGACTTTTTCTTCAGATTTCTGAGAGTCTTGATTTTTCTTAGTTTGCCATATGTTGCACAATTTATTTAATACTTATGAACTTTGTAAATGAGAGCTTTTAGTCTTTTGTATTAGATTTTTCTGAGAGATGTTAATAATAAGCTGAAATTTGACATTTGATCCTAAAGGTGTGTAAAAATTGATAGGTTCAGATCGCCGATCTGAATGTATAATTATTGTTGTTTGAATTTCCCTTTGTTGTGAGTGGTAAAATGTCATTTTTTATGAATTGCTCATCATCATATTTGATCTTTTTTGCAACTCCGTGACCATTGTGTGCTTTAGGTACTGCTTGTAACTTGTTTACAGTTAGCCTCGAAGTTAAAATGCTGAATGTGACATGGTGATATATGCTGAGAGTTAAGTGCTAGACTTCCCAACATTAACCTTGAGGTTAACTTTGGCATGTGCATGGAAAAACCTGTCCTGAAGACTGTTTGAATGGCGAGTATTGGCGCAGTGCCATGCTTGGGCAACTACGCATAACTAAGTATGTAATGACTGCATATGTGTTGTCAGCAAACAGCATAAGGCATGGCAACCGCTGCTGCCTTCCTCAGAACAACTGCTCACCAGATGTCACCATAATGGACAGCGAGTAATCATAAAGGTTGTATTTTGATGAATTTCTGCATTTAATTTGTATACCGTTTCAGCCTACGAGTATATTTCAAAGACATATTTGCATGCTGTATTCCAGGAGTGTCATATCTGTTGCCGGAAGATGCCGAGAGGTTACTGGCAGCTGTGAGACAGAAACATGAAGAGCAGCAGCAGATGCAGTCATCGGCGCCACGATGTGCTCCGGTTATAGATGAGAAATATAAACAGTTCATCGACAGTGTCGTGTCAGTATCGCTGTGATATTTGTTTAGCTTTAGTAACAGTAACAACTAGAAGGCGTTCGTCAGAGTGCATATCTCTGCCAAGTGAAGTGATTTAAATACAAGGAAAGGGGAGGGAGAAGAAAGAGGCGTTTCGCTGCAGGGGAGGGAGGTTATTGTAATAGCCAGCATTGCTGCTTGCGCTGTTGGTGCAATGACGTCATTGCTATTATTAGTCATCATGTACACAGAACGACGGAAACACAGACAGAACGACCAATCTCTTAATCTCCTCCAATGTTCACTATGTTCACTTGTCGTCAGTCTCAGAGTTTACTAGTTATAGACGGGAAACATTGACAGTTCTGCAAAAAAACGATATAAAACTAATTTGTTGGAGTTTTGTTAGTTCTTATTGGCCACATTGTGCAGTCTGGCCAGTGGGTACTGGAGAGGAGATGGCTGAACATTTACTTCTATACATCTGTCATGCTGGGGCGTGCTGCACTGCATAGTATCTAAACTTTCATGCTTTGATGATGTCTGTGACAACCATTTTTGTGAATAAGACATTTATCAGTTTGTGTTGGCATTTGAGCAGGCAGCGAGCTGAAGAATTTCTGCAGCAATCAGATGCAGACGAGAGCCACTTGGACATTGAACCATGCAATAGTTATCTGCGTAAACTCATCTATCAGGTGTTTCAGCACAGGTGGTCAAAGTACATTGAATCAGATTTATTTAACTGTATGATATGCAGCATGTTACAATGTTTACAGTTGAATTAGTGTCAGTGCTTTTAACTTCGATGTAAAAACGTGTTTTTATCTGTCATATATTAAAATATATGACAGACAAAAACACATTTTACATTGAACTTGAAAGTAAAATTACAATGCTGTGTTGATAAATCCGTTGCTGTGTAACTGCTGACTGTGATATTGAATATCTTTGTAATTTATGTGTGACAAAATAATTAAAAATAGCACACAGTTACGCTATTGCATTTGTTTGCTTATCACATAATGCAACATAGTGGCTTTTTATCGTGCATATTTTATACTGTTGTAATCCAGCCTTGTGGCTGGACTATGCTACCGCAATTAACTTGGGTTTATTGTTTGTTTACTTAGCTGTTTAATTTGATGGTTTATACTGTAGACTTTACTATTGCTAGTAGAGCTAAGCGTGTATGCTGAATCGTGGGTTCAGGTATCCAGGGAAGCTGTATTTGACATCAGTGGTGAACGAACAAAAGCAGACGCACATCAGAATTCAGAAGCAGCAACAGGATCAACTTCAAGAGAAATGTGTACGATTAATTAATTTAATTATTTTTTTTGTTCCCATGTCCTGACTGTACAGCATATCTGCTCTGTGATCCGTTGTTTTATCACGCTGTGTCTGGAATAACTTCGTGATGATCATGTGGCATTGTAAGATTGTTTCTAGATCAAGTAGATCTAGGATTTTTACAGACTTAACCCAGGAGTTGGTGGTAGAAAAGAATATCTGCCAGTTTGCAGAAAACACAAAGAAGAAGCTTATAGATGTGGCATGTTGCAGTATGTCCAGTCAACGTAGTTGCCTTACCTTGGGCTGTTACTACTTGGATCGGTAATTGTCTGGGTCGATAACCAACTGCCTGCATCAACTCAGCCTTTCATCCCTCCATGGTAAAGAAATTAAGTACTGTCTTGCTTTGCAGGGGTTAAGGCAGATTGCGTTCGTCTGTGCGATCCCATATAACAGGTGATGATCCCCAGCTCTGAGATGGGTTCTCATGAAGAAATCATCTTTTAACCCTTTTGTATTAATTTTTAAAACTCCAATTTGCGAAAACTTATCGAGTCTGTGGTCGGTTGCGGAGGTGAATATAAAATGCTTAATTCTGACTGAAGTCATGAGTGTAATGTTTTGCAGAAACAAATAGATGATGCTCGTGGCTTCGCAAAAGTCATTGAACTTATCTCACAGTCGGTCAGTGTCGTTTACTTACTTTTTCTGTTCTGGAGTTAATCATGTCTGTTTGTAAGTAAGTAAGTTAGTACACGATGTTTCATAAAAAAAACAACCCCTTTTCTTTCTTCCATAATTCACTCAAGTGATGACCAGTTTTTATGAAATTTTTACCAGTTGTAGCTGAAGAAATACTGATTCAAAATATTTCAACAAAATATGGCAGTTGATTAAATATTCTTTGCTAGTCGTGATCTTATGCTGACATCATAATGTGTCACGGGTACAAGCTTGCAAGTCTCAACTAGTGCTGTCAGCTGCTACCCTGCTCTGATGGTGAAAAACCTGGTTCATTGATGACATATTCTTGAAGTTTTACAGTTGCAGTTACAAAAAAATGCACAAAGCAATCGCATTTGCGTGTCAGTGGGTATAGTTTGACTTTCACATGTTCAAGAAAGACAGTGCACTTTAGCACAACGAGTTGCGAGAAGGTTGAGTTTTTGGATCGCAAGACGTCTGATTTCATGTCCCCATGTTGCTTAGTATTGACTCGATGATCATTTTTCATCAGCGAACCAGATTTTTCATCATCAGAGCAGGATAGCAACTGACAGCACCAGTTGAGACTATCAAACTTGTACTCGTGACACATTATGACGTCAGCATTACGTCACAACTAGCAAAGAATATTAAATCAACTGCCATATTTTGTTGACAAATGTTAAATTAGTATTTTTTCAGCTACAAGTGGTACAAATTTTCTGCAAATTGATGGTCTTTTGAGTGAATTATGAAAAAAGAAAAAGGAGTTGTTTTTTCATGAAACATCATGTAAGTACGGATGTGTAGAAGACATTATGCTCTGTCAACATACAGGACACGGTGTTGTTACTCTGCAGATTTTACACTAGTTCTGTATGTGTTTGTCTGTCTGTCTGTCTGCCCCGCATGTTCATTCTGCTAATACTGTTGGACAGAATGAGAGACCCTTTAGTGGAAACACTTGTGTGGCCCCGCCAAGTAACATTGTATCAGATAGGGGTTTCATTTTTCTGCTTTTGAGTCATGACAGTATGTGCATTTTTGCTCATGTGTGTCTTCATGTTCGAGTTGCATCTTGTCTGTTGCAGGGGAAGCTGGTTGTTGGTCATAACATGATGCTCGACATTCTGCACACGATCGAGCATTTTGTCACACCACTTCCACTGGTAAATCTTGACATTATGTTTCATTGATTTATCGAAGTTGACTACTACACATAAAAGCATTAATAATATTAGCCCCAAGTGGGTCTGACATGCAAGTTCTATGGACTGGTTTTGCAAGTTGATTGCAAGACCCATTATTTTGACAAATTTAGATAATGGGTCTTTGTCTAAGAATCAGTGCTCATTTGCCACTCCTGTTATAAACAATGGATGAGGTATATTTTGAAAAATAAAAGAAAGTGTAACTCTGAAGGTCTCATAACCTTAGCACCCTCAGTCTAGCAGTCCATGAAGGTAATATTTGCCGAATATTGGCTTTGTGTGTGTGACGGTTGTGATAAAAATGTTGTCATTACATTTAGCAGTAATGAAAGTAATAGTAGCGGCGTTGGCAATAGTGGTAGAGATGATCTTTCGGCTCATGGTGGATTGGTAGTGGTGATAGACTGATAGTGTACATAGTAACTGTTGTTGTTTTGCAGGGTTATGTACAGTTCAAGGAACTAATGAGATGTGTGTTCCCACGGATACTCGACACAAAGTACATGGCTTCGTCAGAACCATTCCAGGTAATTGCAGCATTTTCCTTCTATTATTCCACCTCCTTATATGGTGTATTTGAGTTTCTGTAGTTGCATTAGGTAGCAGTGAATTATCCTTACACAGTGTGTGAAATATGTAAAGTAAACATAGTGTTCTTGGCATTGGTGTGTGGTAATATGAACTGATTTTTCAATGTTTTATGCTCAAGCTGTATCAGTCAAGCAAGCCTGCAGTCAACAGTCAATCAACTTGTCTTATTAATGCAGCTACATTAAGGTTTTTTTTATAGTATACTGAGAAATAATAAGTTGGGGCTTAATTTACAGAACTTTTAGGAATTTGTCCAAGATTTTCCGAGGTTTTAACAAAAATCTTTTCTTAATCAGCAGCTTACGATTTCCTAGTTTTATGCGCGAAAGCAGCTACTGCTTTCAGCGCGTCTTAGCCATCACAGTTCTGTCCATTCGTCCGTCCGTCTGTCACACGGGTGGATCATGCAAAAACAGTCCAAGCTAGGATCACCAAATCTTTACCATCGGCTGCCTGGAAGACTCTAGTTTCAGGAACCGTAAAGTTTTTTCATAAATTCGAAAGGGGTCACCCCGAACGAGGGCATTAAATGCGAGGGGGTGGGCAAAATTTGCGATTTTTGGCCAATAAGTCACTGTATCTCAGTAACGGTGCGAGATAGGGCCTAGGTTACTATTAATCACTAATAGGAGTCGTACACTGGCTCTTGATTGGCGCCCAATTCAATGACCTTGAATGACATTGATCGCCAAAATAGGGGTTTTTTTTGGATTTTTTGGCGATTTCGGGCTGCGAGACACATTGCAAGAGCGAATTGCACCGAAACCAATTGAGATAGACATAGACAAGCTGCGTATGAAATTTTCGGCATTGAATGCAGATTTCGATGGTCCAAGTTTTGATTTTCTAGGTTCAAGGAAACCTGCACACGAGGGCATAAAAGAGCGGTACCCCTGTAAAAGTCGCGACAAAATGCTGGAGATAGACTGACAGTTTGCGAACAGGAACTGCTGTTGGCTTTCGTGTGTCCCGTGAGCATTAGCTCAAATTTCTTGTTTTTTTTAGTGTTTTCTTAGGTGATTTCTGAAGCCCAACTTACAAATGTTGCCTTGCCTGGAGAGGCCATCCTTGAAATGACTTATACTGTGTTGGGCGGGATGTTAAACCCTAGTCACTCACTCACTTATGAATTCTCAATGCTCATGAGCCAATTATGATTCATGGTCAATTGGTCATTGGTCCTGGCAGTGCAGTTTCATGCCATTACCGATGGCATGGTTCCTACGGTCAGGGGAAGTCAGGGAAAGTCAGGGAATTTTAAGAAGTCAGGGAAAATCCAGACGGTCAGGGGAAGTCAGGGAATTCAAAAGTACCATGGTGCAAAAGTTAACAAAGATGCAGAAAAAAACAGAACTGTTGCACACACACTGCATACAGCAGTTCAAAATTTTTTCTGCTCACTTCGCTCACAGATTATTTATACTTTTACTGTTTCATTTGTTCTGCCGCCCTTGTTTCTAGTGTTATTGCAAGTGATTGAAAG
>Ga0209671_1007893_pt1 | contig 11101 bp, 4 predicted proteins | sample WorMetHERISLAND2_2_FD_187401 | JGI IMG/M metagenome (GOLD analysis project Ga0209671, IMG submission 187401) | Marine gutless worms symbiont microbial communities from Max Planck institute for Marine Microbiology, Germany - Olavius geniculatus... | ecosystem: Host-associated > Annelida >...
GTGGTGTAGTTATATAAGTAGATTAAAATAGAAAGAAAAAGACATTACTTCTTGTAGTTAGCCTACAAGCTTGTGTGGCTTGGTAGTCTAGTGGTTAGCGTGTCGAACCCAATGACCGCGAGGTCGTAGGTTCGATTCCTAATCACTGCACTCTCAAGTAACAACCTTGGGCAAGTTGTTCACACACCACAGCCCGTCGGTGCGATGCCCCAGTTTGGGGGTCCTGCCGACTAAATATCCAAATCCAAAATCCAAATACTAGAGTACTGTCCGAACTGACCTGCATGGTGATGCCGCTGCTGAAGACGGTCAAGGTAGCGTCGATGCCTGAAACCTTCATGTCTGGCGTGACAGCGGCAGAATAGCGCTCACGACACGGCATCTGGATCGAATCGATGCCGATAGCCGTCTCCAGCGGCACGGCGCTGCCGATGTACAGAACGCTGGCCTTCGTCAGACCGATCTGACCCATTGACGACGACATTCCGGCTACACAATACAGTACACATCACCACCGGAGTCTCACAGCGGCGAATTCTCATAGCTCGGACTCATCAGACGCTCTTAACTTGTGTACTGTTTTTCATCTGGCAAAGGATGTAAGCTTATTCACCGAGAAGACGTCATGCAGTACTGTGAAGTAGTTTAACGTTTCAACCACGTGTTTGTATTCAGAGATCAAGTTAATCAACCGGGGAGACACTCGACGCGTATATTATTATTGCCAATATTATTCTAATTTTGATTTGGTTTTGATTGAGAAGTACAAAATTTGAAAGCGGATTTTTGTTAAGACCCATATTTTACTTTGCATTGTCCTGTTACTGTAAAATTGTCAAAATAATTTTGATACCCAAGTTTAGTCAAGCGCTCACCGAAGCGGAATAGTAAACGTTATCAGAACTTACCACAACTGTAAGGTCAAACGACCTTAAGCTTATTCCGTAATGACAGATTGCCAATGACGATCAAGTCACGAAATTGTCCGAGAAAAGAAAACGTGACATATGAAATATTCGTATTAGCTTTACGTCATATAAATTACAAAAAGTTGCGGATATCGGCCAAAGCTATTCAGTTAAGCGACGTACACAAAGTAACAGTTCGGCAAACTGACTGGACTCGCCCAATCTGTACACTGCGCGCCGCCTGCACGACGACAGCCTTGGGCGTGGGCGCGTTTCGCATTAAACACAACCATGAGCTTCTGCCACGTCTTAGAACATTCTTATTTCGCGGTGACTATTCGTCCGGCAGCCGTAAAAATAACCCCTAGGTTATTTTTCCGTCAATAAACGAAAGCGTAAAACTCAATCGCACTTGCTAGGCGGCGGCACAAATGTCGCTTGGCGTAATTAAGTTACGCGTATAAGTGAACAGAATTAGCGTTAATATTTCGGCGTAGAGTTTAGTGTTTATGGCTAAAATTAGGGTTAGGGTTAGGGTTACGGTTAAAGTTAGAGTTAGCGTATTTCAGGGATTTATATGACAATAATGCACACCATAAGTAAACGTATAATATTTGTGATAAATTCGACGCTGCTTTAGGCAAGTATGAAACTTGCCGACTGGCGATCCGTGATTCTCTACTTGCTAGGGTTGAGGTCGTCAGTTGCCCGGCTGCCGTCTTGTCTCTGCGGTGGTACGACGAGCATCCTATGTTGATTATATGTTATCTGTAGTATTTAGCAGTGACGCTTTATCACGTTTGAAAGTATTTGAATAGTTCGCTCGCTTTTGCAGCGATCATCAGTCCGTTAGTCATGATGTTCGTGTTGAAGCACTGCATATGGCAAAAACGGTCAACTGCAGACAAAGCATTTTTTGGTTTACTTGGGGAGTTGTTCTCGCAGATTTTTGCTTGAAGGACATACTGTAAATAAACAATATTACTGTGCATAATTATCCGATTGATTACGACCAGCAATTCCCAGCAATTGACCAGGTTTGCTGCAGAAAGGTGTCATTCTTTAAAATGGTAGTGTCCCACCGTGCAATTGGCTCATTAGACAGTTAAGACAAGTAATTTGAGCAAAGGTCACGTGACGCGCGATACAGCGGTCCTGCCACTTTGACAATCAGTGTAGGCCTACAGCAATAAAATATTAATGCATCTTGAAAGAGTACAAGCAATAATGACAAGCAGCAGGAAGTCGCAAAAAATTCATTTAAGTTTCTATTTTGGGGTTCACGGCCATTCAAGTCATCGACGTTGACACCAGTAAAAAGCTTGTCTGTGCCTATCTGCAACCGCTTTCACGCTACACGGTAAAATAACCACTTTTTAGGGGGTAGCCGTCTTTCACGCCCGCCTGCGCCGGCCTCTTGGACCTAGGGGGTCGGGACTTAAACAACTAAAATCAACGTTAAATGCTAAAAATTCCGTACGAAAGTTGTCTTGGTCTATTTCCAGCCGTTTCGTCGCAATTCAGTGTTGAAATATGCGCTGCACCCAAAAATTGCGAAAAATTCACTAAAACACTTTTTTGGGACTTCAAGGTCGTTCGAGGTCATCGATGTTGATAAAATTAATAAGCCTGTCACCAGTGTTTGTTATGATAAGCAGCATGTATGTACCTATCTGCAATTGTTTTCTCACTATAAGAATCAATAGCGACAAAATAACGTATTTTTGAGGAGGTACCCCTCTTTGACGCCCTAATTCAATTGAAACCCCCTCATCGAGGGGCACGAAATGTTGTCGCAATAAAGTAGAGTTTTTGGAGCAGCCCACAGTGAAGATTTCGTGATCCTAGCTTGCACCGTTTTGACACAATACAACAGTGTGACGGATAGACGAAGGGACGGACAGACGGGCGCCCACGCCATGGCTAAGACGCGCGAAACATTCTGCTATCGCGCGTAAAAATAATTGAGAGATAAGCTGGCAACTGCTACAGCATTTGCTATACAGTTTAAAATTAGCTCCAAGTAATTTTCATTTGTTTGGACCACAAAGCGAATTACTTGGAGACATTAAGTTCAAGAACGATCAAGCATTGTGTCCGAAAATTTCTACAGGTGCCAGCAAAAAAACTTAATGTTACGGGTTTCAGCCGACTTGTAGAACAATGGGAACACTGCAGTGAACTGCAGGGAGAATATGTTGAAAAGTAACATAACTGTCAGAATAATTGTGCGATTTACCGTCGTTGCTTTAAGAATCTAATCCTGGAATTAATTGAACGCCCCTTTTACAATAGACCCTACATCTTAATGCATGCAATGTGCATTTTACGATAGATGTAAAGGTACAGAAGTAGTTCGTATCGATCGACACGGAAAAACACAACGGAAATGTCGAAAATATCGCTAGGAATCAGACCAGAATGATATGGTCGGTTGTTAAACGCGCCCTAAGTACAAAGTACCTATGAACTCGTCAAGCGTGACTGACGCCCAGAGCTTAACGGTAGCCTATAGAGGGTATGCTGTCAGCCCGTTGTCCAACCCGTCAAGCCTTCAGCATAGTGATGATTCGATATCAGGATTTCAATTTCGATACGATATCGATACGATATTTTGAAATTATCGCGATATCAATATCAATATCGATATTTTAAAAATAATAAGTATGTAAATCTTATACAAACATAAGAACAAGACGTGAACGTTTAGCAATGCAGTTTGCTTTACGTAGATAATAAAATGTGTCAGTGAACTTAAAACTTAACTATAGACCGTCGTAAGTGTTGTTAAATTATGACACTAGATAGTTATCTTTTGTATTTTTGTCGTTTTCTCTGTTTATTTTCGTTATTTTGGTAATGCAGCAATAAAAATAAAAATCTTTGGCGTGAAAATATTGCGATATATTGAAGAATTTGATATTTTTTGACGATAAGATACGATACGATATATCGATATCGAAAACGATATATCGATATGTTCGATATATCGATATATCATCACTAGTACTACAGCAGTTTACCAGACAACAGTATCGTTCTGTACACTTTCCGCATATTGAATGCTGTACAATACGTCGCGTCTCGCTTTGTTGCACACAGCTCGAACCACGTTTGGCGATTTCGCCTTTGCAGTTTTTATTATTTATCGCTAAAAATAAACATTTATTTATTTTTAAAATATTAGTCCGCCCGGAAGCGATAGCTTTTCGAGCGGACTTATATTTTGCTGGCGTTTATTTTTCCCCTCGCAAGATTTCCGAGCTCCGTTGGCCGATCGTCGCGAAATTTTGCACCATGATCGGAAGTGTGTTAAGTTTTATAATCCCGGTCCAAAATTTCGGGGGCCCTCTTCAAAAAAATTTTAGGGGCAAAAACATGCAAAATTTGGCCCGACTTCGGTCGACTTCAAACTTTAACAGCATCTCCAGAACAGATAAATGTATTCAAAGTCCGACAAGTATCTGATCTACAGCGATTTCTTCCGCGTTAGCCGAGAAAAAGTCCGGTAAACTTTGGTCTACTAACTATGGAGATCTAGAGGTGGAATCATACCCACTCAAATCGATTTTTTCGGAAGACTATATTTTGCCCCCCCAGAGGGTGCTGCGCCCCCAAATTTTTACATGCGCTACAGAATGATTAAATGTTGCTAGCGCACTTTTTATCGGAGACAGGGGTCCTCCTTACAATTTAAAAAAAGTTAAATTTGCCTTAAATTTTAGCGAATGCACGCTTCGCGTGTAAGAGAAATAGTTTTACGAGAGTTTTCCACGATATGTGCCCTTAGATGGGGGGTGATAAAGCGGATACAACTTTTGGGGGACACCGCCCCCTTAAAATTTGAAAGGGCAAAAAATGTCCAAAATGTGTTGCGATTTAGGACAAATGTCGACTTTGATTGCGAATATCTTTGGAATAGATAGATATATCGTCAAGAGGTCAATGGCGCTATCAAGCTATTCCCCCGAAGTTGAACAAAAGAAATTTGGTGAACTTTGGTCCAGTAACAAAAAGTTATAAGCGCGCATGTTGGCTCACCCTAAGTCGACAGTACGCGTTCTCAGTATGCTAAGGCATATGAGTTCAGGCCACGTGACTTTGCTACGGGGAGAATTTCAACCTTTTTCAAAACATTTTTCCCGCAATCAGATTACGGTGCCGAGCGGACTTACGTTGGGCTTTGTCCCAAAGTTTTAAATTTTTTTTTCTATTGACTGACAATTATTAACTTAGATGTATTAGTAATAGGCTATCATTGTGAAAAATGTCGACCTTAATGAGAGCGAGTAGAATGTAGGCCTACCAAACACGAACAATTTAGAAATTGAGTCCGCAGTTATGTTTAGAAGGGCCTGCCTACTTTGTGTTCCCGTGGTCACTGTTTTTTTTTTATTTTGGTTTATCGTTTTACAACTTAATGCCTACAATCAATATTGGCCGTGTTTGGTGAATCGTAACAAGAAGCCCAGCTGTCGCTAGGATAGCCGACCGTACTGGTTGTCAATGACCTTAAAGGTCATCCAAGGTCAATAATTTTTCTCTTGTTTAAAAGAGCGTATGCTATTACTTAGGCTATTAGTGATCAATAGCAACCTTGGTCCTATCTCGCACCGTTTAGCCGCAATAGCGGGTACTGACCTTCAAGGATATCAAAGGTCGATAATTTCCATCTTATCTGAAAGGGCGTATGCTACTTTCTATTAGTAACTAATAGTAACTTTGGCCCTATCTCTCACCGTTTCCGTGTTAAGTCCACTTATAGCTTGAAACGTTTTACTGAAAATTGCTGCCAAACCGCTCCAGATGGAAAAAATGGTGACTATTGGCAGTCTAAAGGAAGTCGCCAGCGCCATATCTGATGGTATTATCGCAAACCCCCTACGACTTATCGTTTAGCCACAATACCGCACGATTGGCATACTCTATAGGTCATTCAAGATCAGTGATTTATATGTCATTTGAAAGCCAATATGCGACTTCCTATTAGTGATCAATAGCAACCTAAGCCCTATTTCGCCCCGTTTAGCCACAATACATCTAAGACAGACAAACAGACAAACAGGCGGACGGACGGACGGACGACAACTCATACAAACAGCTCGACCGTTACTTAAGAACGGTCGGCTAAAAACTTAAAGTTCTTCCTAAACCACAACGGCGGCGCTAATCTCTTGTTTCTTTAGCCCTCAGCCAGACACCAGTTACACAGGGTCGGACCGCCATTCCGAAAGGCCGCTACGGTTAGAGATAGGGTTAGAAATAAGGTTAGGGTTAGGGTCAGTGTTAAAAGTGTTAGTTTAGCGTGATAAGTACGGTTTCGTAGTCGTCCTAAACAGGTTTTGGCGACCCCTCGGAATGGCGGAGTCGAATCGTTGACACTGCCAGACCACGGCTACCGTCGACGGTAATATACTAACTTGGTTCGGTGTAGCCGCGACCAACGATGTCACCGTTAGATCAAGCCGTCAACGTGAAGGGCTAGCTAACTTTAAACTGCATGCTGATTTGCATGAACAGTTATAGGTCGCCTCTTATGATTGTCATGCGTAACAGTGAAGATAAGTAACACAAAAAATATAAATATTTGCAGTTCACAGTATTTATTTTTACATCGTAGTGACGAATTACAAAAAAAATTACAAGTAGTGTGAATTATGCAAATTTTATACACGAACAATCACGTTAACTTGTGGCCGAAATGTTTCACGTCTGCCGCCGGGGAACTTAATTTGAACGAGACATTGGTGGCATAAAACGAACCTAGACCTACCGACTGTAACAAGTTTCAGCAGCTAACAAAACAACCTCTTAGTCCAGGAGTAAGGTGAGTGATGACGACGATGATGACACTGCACGCTCCAAGAAACAGTCGACATTTTCTGTGGCGCAGAAGACGTACGACTTAAACGCTTTATCTCAGTTTTGGGATGTGGTAGTCTAGCTACTGTACCCTGAATTTTCATAACAATAAACAAGTGTGTCATTATAGGATCCTCATACGTCAATAACAAGAGGGTGCGGCCGTTGAGGGGCCGCCCGCTATGGGGCCATTCAAAAAAAATTCGAAGTACGTCATTATCACGTGCGTGCCATATAATCAATTATCATACCATACTGATAACATAGTTTTACCAACAACGCAATTAACCGCCGTGACCTTGACCTCTGACCCCTTGACCTTGAAATTGGTCCACGGGGTGCTCGTGTCCCGGGACCCTTCCTACCAAGTTTGGTATTCGTAGGCTTTTTCGTTTTCCCTCTAGGTGGAGGTACGGGACAGACAGACAGACAGACAGACAGACGGACAGGATCGATACATGATGGGGCCTCCTTCTAGGAAGGACGGCCCCATAAAAAGCCATTAGGCCTAGCGAGTTTCTGGTCGGTTCGTAGCAGTGATGTTTACGTTAGCTCGATGTGTTGTGCAGATATTTGATTTCTAGTTCAGTGATGCCGTGCAGCACAATTAGGCTATATCATTTCTGATCAGAACTGTTCACGAGCGAAGTAACGACGCAGTCGACCGTCACGAACTGTATATACCGCAACAGTATCATTCTGAACATTTCCGCCACTGTAATAAAAAGTCGACCACATCACTATCATAGGCATACACAATGCACATCTCTCCTTTCCTTAGACATCGTTATGTAACGCTTGTTGTAACCAGGCTTGTCAAAAGAAGGGAGGAGTTACACCCGGCCCCGCGACGTTTGGGGGCCCCACCGTCGCTCAAAATATAAAGTACATCAGAGTGCGCCATTTAAAAAAATTCAAATTTTTTCCCAGATAGTCGGGGAGCTGACAGGAGTTACCATGCACCCCCTCTGGGATTAAACCCACATGCATATTTTATTGTACTTCAGGGGCTAAACTTCAAAGAAAATCATGTTAACCGAAAAAAATCGGATACAGGGTGCTTACCAGCCGTTTGTTGCTATGACAACCAAAGGCCCTTAGCAACAAGTTTAGTGTGCCGATAACAAAAATAATAACTGTGTAAATGTGTCAAATATTATGGCTGTAATAAACTGTTTATACGTTATTAAGTACAAGGAATCCAAAGGTGTATTTATCACGTAGCAACGGTTGCTATGAAGTGAGATTAAGCATAGCAACGGCCTATACCGCAGAGATATAAGCATGGGACCTTAACCAAACCTTAGTTACCACATGAAGTAAAATCAGTGGTTATAGTCTTGCTTAGTAACCGTTACTATGGACGCAGTAGTAACCTAATAACAAAGATTTTTATTACATAATGTCACTGGTTACTAACTTGAATGAGCTGAAACGTTACAAAATGTTTAGCACAGTGCAAAACGTTTTGAAAATGATGTCCCAAAAACGTCATATCAAAAAGACTTGATTTTATTTACATTTTTACTTCTATCTGATGCCGAGATATTAACAAAAATACCTTTACAATTTTCGCATGTGGTGGCTTCTTGTTGCTATGATAGCTCTTAGCAATAGGCCTACAATCTTATGGGGGTCACGACCTTGAGCTTTTGGGGTCAGTGACGTCATCGGTTACGTGACCTTTCGACAGACCGCCAGCGGTTTTCTATAGGTGATAAAACTATCTTGAACGGTTATGGAGATATAAGATTTCAAACGTTAGACACTTGCAAGTTTTGGTACGTTAATGGTCGCGCACACATTTCGATCGTACTGCTCGAAAAATCTTTCCTCGTGTATCATGATACCGGCAAGACATGTTCCAAATTTAGTGAAAAGTTTCTAAAGTTGAGCCCCTGGAGTACAGTAAAATAATACATGGGGTTAATCCTAGAAGGAGTGCGTGGTAACCCTTGTCGGCTCTCGGACTAAGAGGGACCCCAAGAGAATGTTTTCTGTTTTCCCGGGCCTGTCTGTGGCTCTCGGCGTCTCTAATTGTAACCTAACTAACTAATGCCCAAAATACCGGTCTTTAAAATTGTGTACATGCTTTTGCATATATTACTGAAATGTGCCATAATGTTTGTTTACTTCAAAAATTCATTTGTTGTCAAACTAAACCTATGTTTAGTTTTTACTACAAAAATAAAGCAAGACAGATTGGAATCTTCAGATCACGATATAAGTCAAACCTTACCTACAGTGTACTTTAAATTATCCTAATATTTTTATACAGTTGTGTAATGTGATAAATTATTATTTAACAAATCAATAGGATTATGCAGTAAGTCCAAAATTCGACTATGAGTGTAAAGTGCACAATACGTATTTCCCAGTTTCTGTACGTTATACACTGTGTCTCAAAAAACATCCCTGACATTTTTGACTGTATTATCAGATTTTGATAATTTTTGGTACGAATATTTCTGACACAACATGCCATCAAATGACCGTGCAGGTTCTTACCTCACCTAGTGTATGCTTCTGCACTACCTAGGCCCTCCTAGGGAAATTAGATTAAGTGAAATATGTGTCGGAATAAACAAAAAAACCTAAAAAACATCGCCGACATTATCGATCGTAACTTGAATAAAGATCAGCAGAGTTTAATACTATTTGGCATAAATATTTCTGACACAACTGGCTATTAAATAAGTATTTTATTTTCCATCTCCCCCAACGTTTGTTTTTGCACTACCTGGAGAAAGCAGACCGAGCATAATACGTGATATAATGAATGAAAACACGTCGATAAATTCCATCTATCCTAATCTGTGGGCCCCAACAGTTGGTCTATTACAAGGTTTGACTGTCGTGCAGCAGTGTGCCTACCAGATGAAGTTTAGGAATGTTTGAAAAGTCAAGAAGCGACTGGTACAGCCTGAATTGGTCTGGAGCATAACATTATCGACACTGCTGTCAATGAATGGAGAAATTGTCTTCTTGCCTGTGTTCGCATAGTGGGCCAACACTTCAAGCAATTTTACTGCAGGCAGTTAAAAAATGGCCAACTGGATGAAATGTCAGCCATAGTGTCAAAAATGTGAACAAAATGTGTTTTTTGCACGTTATGTTAACTAAGCAATCATATCGCATTGGATAAAAAAGTGATATTTCGTTGGTTGTGTTTTTCCCAGGTAGTGCAAAAACAAACGTTGGTTGAGGTGAATAACTGAATGGTCGCATGATGGCAAGTTTTGTCAGAAATATTCGTGCCAAAAATTATTAAAATCTGATCTTTGGTTTTTCAAGTTACAGTCGAAAATTTCGGAGATGTTTTTTGAGACACAGTGTATAATGTGTGGACGATGACAATTGAAAGTTTGAAACAAACTTAAGCCGCGGTTGCATTTAAAACACATAACATTTTTGCAAATGCTTTCTACATGTAACCGCGGCTTCAGTCGATGAAACGAAGCAGTAGTTCTGGAGGCACTTGAATCAACGAGACGATGTCAGAGCATCAGTAGTGAAAGAATTGGATTTAGGAGATGCCAGAGCTCACAAGGCTAGGGCATCAGTGATGTCAAGATGATACGACCAAGCTGCCGAATGTGTCGAGAAGTAATAAGCGTATGGCTTTGGGATGCTATCCTTTTCTTACCGCATGCCCAAAAACTCTTTGAAAGTCGTACAGTTGAATACTAACTTTCACTGCGCGGTTTTCATCGTAAAATGCTGCGAGGGCACGATCTCATAGGCCTAGACCTCAAAATTTAGTGATTAATGAGATGACGAAATACTTGTAGCGGTTAATTTCACTATCTGCGGAGCCTGAACGACGTTTAGATTGAAAGTGACCGAGTCCCCTGTTAGGGCGTACTTTCACCACTGCAGGCATGACAGCATGACAGTGGAATGCGCTCATCAGTTGTCCGTAGAACTTGAGCATTACGGATCACACTACGACTGCTGCTGCTGACGACGACGACGATGATGATGATGACGACAATGATGCTTGTTGTAGTGATGATACGGATGAAAGACATTGGTGATGCCACAGCGCACGTAGACGATGCTGTCGTCACACGGTTGCTTTTTGCGTGTCATGCATTGAAAGCAGCTTCGCTCTAATCACATACGCTACAAACAGCCACGCACGCAATGTGCTCAGCGCTGCAACTCTAATGTTACGTTCGCGCAGGTTACGTACGATGTTATGACAGGGTCTATTACCTTGTCGGTCTGTCTTGTGTCGGCTGAATAACTGGAAAAATATGAATAGATTCTGATGAAATTTTCGTATATTTTATCTAAGCTCTAGAACCACCGAAGACCTAACATCTATG
>Ga0209671_1007894_pt1 | contig 11100 bp, 6 predicted proteins | sample WorMetHERISLAND2_2_FD_187401 | JGI IMG/M metagenome (GOLD analysis project Ga0209671, IMG submission 187401) | Marine gutless worms symbiont microbial communities from Max Planck institute for Marine Microbiology, Germany - Olavius geniculatus... | ecosystem: Host-associated > Annelida >...
CGCACCGGGAGTCGGACTGGCACCGTGCCTTGAGGAACCGGCGTCTATGGGCTCGGAGGGCGACATCATCAGACGGCAGCCGGCTTTCAAGCGACAAAGAGGAGCTGGCGACGTCGACGGCGGATTCACGGATGACCAGGACTCGGTGCTGGGCAGGTTAATAGAGAACGACGAGGAGAGTCTGGTGGATGAAGACGACTTGGACGACTCGTCGTCGGACGTGGCGAGGAAACCTTTCCGCTGCACCGTAAACGTGGTCGACGTGCGGCGCGCCAGAAACCTCGTCCATCATCAGAACGCCGACGACGACGACGACAGCTCCGGGTCGGGCAAGCACCTCAAAAAGCCGATCATCACAATCACTTCAGACACGCCGGCAGCGTCCCCGGCGTCCAGGAGTCCGGTGTTGACGCGTGCGAGAGACCGGCGTGACAGCCAGATGTCGACGTTGTCCAAGGTTCTACCGTCTCCTGGTAGAAGTCATTCCACGTCACCCACCAATGCCGGCCTGCCGCGCAGCATGACGGACTCGACCATCAACTACGGCGCCGGCGGCTGCGGTGAGGACGCCACGGAGGAGCTGGCGGGCAGCGCGTGCTACGTCACCGCCGACGGACAGATGGACTATCGAGTCATCCTGAAATCGGCGCACGCGGTTTCCAGTCGTTTCTGCAGTCTGCGTGTCTGCACGGTCCTTCTCAACATTCTCAACTGTCTGCTCGACATCGGAGCCGTGGAGCCGGAACGACCCCTGACGAGTGACGAAAAGTCAGAGGACAGCAGCAGCGGACCGAAATTCCAGCGATTAACGGAGGACGAGAAGAAGAGAGAACTAGAGCGGAGCAAGATGTGGTTAGCTGGAGACGAGGATAGCTCCACGTTTGCTGTCGCTCTCGAAACCGTATTCCGGTACGTTTGTTAACGTCATAAATGAAGCTATGACTCAGTTAGAAACTAATTAATGAAACTTGCAGTGATTATAGTTAAATAGTAGCAATTTGGATAGGTAATTTATTGTTAACAAAAGCGAGAAAATGCTAGGCCAACGTTAAAGCCGGTCAAGCCAAGACCATATGACACGTTTTGTTTGTTTAAATTTATGCCTCAATGAAAATCGGTGATTATGTACATTAACGTAATTATACTGATGTCTGCATGGTATCGAATATCATTTTGTTTGACACGCGAAAATGCAGAAAGTAGTTTATTTTTTTGTGTGAAAAATGTGGTTAACCGTTGAAGAATATGGCAACGACAACGCGTGTGACCGTGATTCATCATATCAGATAAAGTTATAACATGTATATCATCACCTTCGTCGTCATTATCAATAATAAGCAATTTCTTCTAAGATCACGTCAGTGACGTGTTAGAATGTCAGAATAGTTGGCTCAAAAGACCTGACAAACATTTACACGTATATAATTATGTTTTTGTTTTTTTCTGACCTAGGATGTACCAGTCTTTGGGCTGTCCGCACGGCTGTCGCGATGGTATAAAAGGAGCCCAGGCGGACGATGTTCGCACGCAGTCAAGGTCTTTCCTGCAGAGGTTGTCAAACCTGGACAAAACGCAGTTCTCACGCTACATCCAGCGCTCGTTTCTCGCCCAGCCTCTGCAGTCAGTCATGGATCAACTCCACGCGCTCATCGGCTTCTGTGCCGAGCCGCTCATCTTGCAGTCAGGTAGGTCACACCGCGGCATATACGTTCTCTACGAAGAAAATTTAATTCAATAAAATATTCAGTTCACTTCGAGCATCAACTTACGTACCATAAAGTTGCCCAGTTTTAATGCTATGTAGCGTCATTCTTAGTAGCACGCGCACATTATTGTAGACTACTGTGCAATGCCAAAAAAAGAAAGTTTTAAATGATGTTACGTATAGTTAAAGCACATGTGCAAAAGACGGTCATTGTACAAATAAACGGCCCACTGATAGAACATGAATATTTTAATAGGCCTACTGCTAACAATGTTTTTTCTATTAGGTTACTTATCACTATTACTGTTGACGCTGTCTGGTTTTTAGCTGGGCGACGTGGAACAATTATTGCCTATTGACTATTTCGTGAAAAAAAACTCGCGAATAGCCACTATGTAAATCAGCGTATTCATCCCTTCATTCATTCGTACATTCAGCGACACTGTTGTTTGGTGCAGGTCCAAGGAAGTCGTTGCTGGAACAGCTGTCAAGAACCGGTTACGGTCACAACTTTGGCGAGCAGGCGGGCGGCGGTCCTAGCGTCCAGGGACAGCTGATTGTGCAGATATTGAAACCGTTGCTTGACAAGTGCGTCAGCACGCGCAAAGAACTGCAGGCTCACGAAAACATTGTAAGTAATGTACACTACACTGTGAGTCAAAAAGTAAACCAGAACGTTTCTAAGGCAGTTGCAGCTACGTCAACACGCTGCATTCAAAAACTGACAAAATTTGTAAACGCATTGCTAGGGCTGCTCAAAAATGTGTTTGCTTGCTGCCTCTCCCAATGAACCCCAACTTTCCCTCTCGGCCTTCGCTCTTGATTTTCGATTCTTTGGTTCTCAGCCTTTGTGCACATGCACAGTTCTAACTTTTCCTCAGGAAAAAACTGAAGTATATTCCGAAAGTATGCGGCCTGTCGTTCAGAAATGAGTCTGAATCTTGGAAAATGATATTTCCTATAGGCCTAGGTCCAAAATGCTGACTGTCGACGAAACACGGTATGTGTGTGTGACGCTGTAGAGCCTGTACTGTGACGTGCGTCAACTGCTGACGTACGTCAAGGAAGTTCACGGCGGAACGTTTCGACGAGTGGCGCTGGCCGCTCTCATTGACTCACTCAAACGCCCGCCACATACTGCTTCGACCAACGCCGCACAGGCCACTAAAATATCAAGGTCTGTACGGAACGCTTTGAAGTAAGTAGAGCTTAGATGACGGTGGCGTGGTGTAGGCGTAAGTTGTGTCCGATAAACAATCACGGTTTATAACCCAACGCCCCGTTCAGCTCAGCCAATCATTTCTTTTAGTAAATCGAGTACCTCTTGTCTGACCGGGGTTATGGCTGTGGCTGATGACGCTCTGTTCAGTGCGCATCTGCACCATTTAACATTTTACGTTTTTTTAAATTGACCGTTGGGCCCGCCAATTGTTGCTGCAGCTGCTGATGATGATGATGAAAATAAACAACAATGAATTCTTTTAGCTTTTTATTGCCTATACTGACAGGATGAAATATATGTGAGACTTTTGTTGCTAGTATTAAAACCATTTTTTTCTGAGCCGTGCTGTGTGTATATGGCGAAAAGTCAAGAAATGAGACCACGAAGATGTGTCAGTATAGCTAATTATTCATAGATTAAATGTGATAATTTTTTCTACGGCAAATGATTGCTTTTTGAGTCGTCGTGAGCTCTGGCACTAGTATTCCGGAATGAAAGTGGTTTTATGTGATACTTAAGCGTACACATGTACCGACAAGAAGCCCAGCTGTCGCTAGGATAGCCGACCGTACTGTTTTTTAGTGACCTTCAAGGTCATCCAGGGTCGATGATTTTTAGGTCATTTGAAAGCCATTATGCGACTTCCTATTAGCAACCTTGACCCTGTGTTTCATCATTTCCGAGATACGGCCATTTATAACTTGAAACTTTCCATTGAAAATTGTGGCCAAACCGCTGCTGATGGAGACATGGTTACTATTGACAGCCTATGGAAAGTCGCTATCAGTCTATCCGTTAATACCATCGCCGACTGCCTACGACTTACCGTTTATCCACAATACATCCGTGACATACAGACGGACAAACGGACGACAAGCATGCCAATAGCTCGACCGTTACTTAAGTACGCTCGACTAAAATTAAGACTGGAACGTATTGCTTATCGTCAACACTGTGCATGTGTTGTTTTGTGTCAGGCGAGATCTGTCGTTTACGTCAGACAGCGGAGATGAACGAGAGACGCGCACGAACGATGCCGGAGCGAACAAAACGAGGAAGTTGCTCTTCAAAAAGAAAGTCGTAAAGGTTTCGTTTTTTTTTTCGTTCGTGTTTTGTTTTTATTGTGTCTGTTGTTGCTCGTACCCGATGTTAACTCACTGTTGGCAAGCACTTGATACGCTAACATTTTTTTGAAGATCCAAACGTAAAACTATTACTTTGTGGGTATAGTGTCATGACATCACTTTGTGAAATATAAAACGTTTTTGAATTAGATAAGGTTAGATTGGATCATTCTGTAATTCATTGTTTTCAAAGCGAAAACTTTTAAGAACTATATAACAATAAAAGATGTTGGAGCGGACTGCTGACGTGATATGCGGCGGTGCGTACAGTTACCGAACGTCTCAGGCGTTGAAAGTAAAATAGGCCAGTGCATGCGTATACTATTTTTGCGTCATTTTAAAGGTTTTATGTTTGTTGATGACTTTGATTTTTTAAAGTTTTTGAACCGAAAATTGGCAAGAGTACCCGGCGTGTAAACATACAGAGTTAACGCTCATGGTTTTGAAGAAACCTACAAGAAAGAAAATGATAATGTAGTACCGGGTACACAATAGTTTACACCCGACATACATGTGTGCAGGCCTGTCGGGCCGCCGAAGCCGGATAAAGTTGTATAAATTAGATGCTGTCCGTTTCGTCTGTTGTCGATAGTAAAATGTGAATGTATGATGCTATATTAATAAGCCTACATTTCGATTGATTGTTGGCTTGCTATAGCACATTCTGCCGGGGCACGGGGTTGCAGCGACAAGTGACTCTGAGCTGGCCGACGAGTCGACGTCTGTAGGAGGATTACACGGTCGACTCAGTCCACGAGTCAGTCTCGCCATTGCTGCTGATGACGACACCGCACTCGTGCCGAAACAACGCAAATCCAGCAAACTCAATATCGGTCCGTTTCTAATTTAGTGTAAAATAATCTAAAAAAAATTTGATTTGATATTGCGTCAGCCATTGTCGCAACTAGCAAAGTACTTGCAGGTGGACTTTCAAATGACCGTCATTCGCCAGATGACGCCACGAAGCACTACACGCTGCGCTAAGCACTATACTGATGGTTGGCCGGCAACTTGACCCCTCCCCCTCATGTTACTTGTGAAAGGTAGTGGGAGTAAGGTAGGGGCGCACGTACCTAAGGCCCAAGGACTCAAACTCCGCGGTCGGGGTCCGCGACCATGCAGCACAGAACTCACCTGAAAGGTATGACAGGCAGACAGACCAACAAAAACTTTCTACGCATTTTAGTAAGATGTTAGTTTTGAATCAGAAACGCTATGCTTGATGTTGACCTGTCCTATAGATGTCCTTATGCTGCCACACACCGACACTGCCGTTTTAACGCACGAAAGCAGCTACTCGCAATCGCAATTCTGTCGGTCCGTCAGTCCGTCCATCTGTTCGTCTGTCACACGGGTGGATCAGTCAAAAACGGTGAAGCTAGGATCACCAAATCTTCACCGTCGGCTGCCCGAAAGACTCCAGTTTTAGGAACCGTAAAGCTTTTCCATAAATTCGAAGGGGGTCACCCCGAACGAGGGCGCTAAATGAGAGGGGGCGGGAAAATTTGTGATTTTTAGCCAATAAGTCGCTATACCTCAATAACGGTGCGAGATAGGGCTTAGGTTGCTATTAATCACTAATAGGAAGTCATACACTGGCTCTCGATTGTCATTAAATTCAATGATCTTGGATGACCTTGAACGCTAAAATAGGGGTTTTAATGGTCTTTTGGCGATTTCGGGGTGCGAGACACAATTCAAGTGTGAATTGCGCCGAAATCAATTGAGATAGACATGGAAAAGCTGCATATGAAATTTTTAGCATTAAACGTAGATTTTAATGGTCAAAGTCTCGATTTTCTACGTTCAAGGAAACTGCGCACAAGGGCATCAAATAGCGGTATCCTCGTAAAAGTCGTTATTTTACCGTTGTTGGCAAGTCTACCGTGAAAACGGTTGCAGATAGGCATGGATATGCTGCCTAGTGACGAGCTTTTCAGTCGTATCAACATCGATGACTTTAAAAAACCATGTACTTCCAAAATAAGGGGCTTTTATTGATTTTTGCGATTTTTGGCTGCAATGCACACTCCAAGTTTGAATTGCGACGAAATGGCCGGAGATAGACTGACAGTTTGCGAACAGGAACTGTTATAGGCTTCCGCGCGTCTCGTGAGCATTAGCTCTAATTTTTTGTATTAGCTGTACTCAGATAGATCTAGACTCTGCATGTATTATTTCACGACCTACATTCTTGTCGCCTATCTCCCACTGCAGTGTGTGGAGTGTTATAACTTGCGCATAATCTCGCTGTTGGTAGGCTATGCACTTGATGCGCTGACATTTTTAGGATCCAGCCGTGAAAACACATACAGAGCGACGTAACTGAACTGGACTGAACTGAAATGACATGGTTTAGTCTTTGACAAACTGCTTAATAGACAGGCAGTAATGCATTGCAGTAAGCACCGTCTAACGACGTCGGTGACTACGTGACTACGCGCACGTATGCGTCAACCAATGACCAATGTGTTCGCCCTGCTCGCCCATTGGTCGTTTCGTCAAAAACTGTCAGTTTAGTTTAAGCCCGTCAAGAGCCACAGCGGGGCCCGGGGGGAAATTATTGCGGGGCCCCTGTAGGGAGAAAAGTTTTGATTTTTCCCTTTAAAATGGCACATTCTGGTGTGTTTTATATTTTTGAGCGACGGTAACGGTGGGGTCCCCAAACGTCGCGACGCCTGGGGTAACTTGCCTCTCCACTACTCCCCCCCTCTCGATGGGCTTGGTTCGGTTCAGTTCATTTTATTCGCGTCGCTCTGTACGTTCCTTCATAAAGCAAACGACGGTGTAGTCTATGCAATCTGAGCATGGTTTTAGTACGATACCGCACTGTCTGGAGTGGTATAAGCTTGTACTGTGTACTCACCTACCCACTCTAGCAGTGTTGTAGTGGCGTAAAACTGTAGGCTCTTTGTGTCCAATTATCGTGTATATACAGCGTGGCATCGCAGCACGAAGTCAGACCACGAGGACGAGGGATCTAGCGACAATGTTCCATTATCGCTGTCATCTCGTGTGGGTGAAAGTCGTAGTCACGAGGCGCTGCCGAGAGGCACTGGGACCGGCACCGCAGCCAGCACGGTACTCAAGCAGAAGCGAATGTCGTTCAAGACCGCAGGCCAAGCGACCCTCGGCTTCCTCAGTGCACGAAGACGCCTGGAGGACGGTCTCAAGTGCTTCAGTAAACGGCGACAGAGCAGGCGCGCCGACAGTTTGCACGGAGACCGTGAGTTTACGACTTAATTTTCTTTATCGCCTTCTACTACTTTGCGCATGATCAGTCTTGTATTCCGAATATGGCACTGAATTTACTGGCTAATTAAGTGTGGGCCTGTAGCAAGAACGTGAAGCTGGCCCGCATTTTAGCTAAACTGAAATAGCCAAGTTTACACGTTCCGTCTACGTGTTCATTGTAACATCAGATACATCATCAGTGACTTGGTATAGTGCAACATTGAGTTAAGACATTGGACTTGCGATGGCAAAGTCGTTGGTTCGATTCACGGTCGGGTGGCTATCAAGTGGGCAGTACTTGGACAGATGACTGCGGACAGGTCATCTTGTGTGTATAACAAACACCGAGTGACCAAGGTCAACTCACCTTTCAATTTTTTTCAGGGGTAAGTAAATAGAATATACCGACCGGTCTGGTTGGAATTATGGCGGGACGCGTTCACCTGTGTCGGGTGGCAGGTACACTGTGTGATCCCATATGGCAGGTGACGCTCGGTAGCTCTGAGATGGGTTTTCGGCGCGCTATATAAATTGACGCTACCATATAACCACAACGATTACCACCATCGTCCAGGTTTTAGGCTGATCGCAGGGCGGTGTTTGTGTGATCTGCCAGTGGACAGTCTGAGTCGGGCGGTGCGCGATCTAAATCTGTCCTCGTCCGGGATGAGCTCCGGTGCAGGCAAGGAGCAGCCGGCAGCTGCCGTACTGCGCGAGAAGAAGTTGGTCAACTCGTACATCGTCAAGTCCGGCATGCTTCGCTTCAACTTCATGCTAGATTGCTGTAATCCCGGCACCCTGCCCGACGCACACCTTATTGCCGCCTTGCTCGATCTCGTGCGTATATAACACTTCACATTTATACACTATTGCCCCGTCCTCTTTCTCTCTCAATTTTGGGCTGTCGGGAAAATGTTGGAAAATCTTCTCCCGGTCGGAAATTTTTGACATATGTTTATTTAGGGCTGACACCTCTGTTTTTTTAGAAATTTATAGGGACAGAATCAAAATTTTGAGCAACCAGGGTTATTTTTGTCAGAACTTTGCAGCGCTCTGTCGGAATTCTGTTGGAAAATTGTCACATTGTTTGTCGGAAAATTGCAACTTTTTCCGTCTACTTTTTGACTCACGATATATACCTTGCTGTTCAAAGATGTAGGCTATACAGTGCATAAGGGCTGTTTCGGCGCGATATATAAATTGACGCTTTACTCAGGGCTTAAGCTGATGGAAACAATTTAACGAACGTTTAAACCCGTCGAGTAAACGGCTGAGCCAGCAGCAAAAACGAGCAGAAAATTAGCCGTTTAAAGACCTGAAAAGACGGCGGGTAGTCATTATGTTTGTTGTGTTGTCGTTCGCCAGGAGGCGCCAGTGGTGGCCCGTGCAGCGATGCTGCTCGAGTGCGCTCATCTGGTGTCGCGTTGTAACCATGGTGACTGGCCACGCTGGATGAAGATGCCCGGAGGCGTGCCTCATTCCCGCAGTCAGCCTACCGGCTACAGACGCAACCTGCTGCTGCAGCGGACCAGCGGTCGACTCTTCCACCAGTGGGCAGAAGTCAGTTTCTCTGCAGTTTCCATCAGGCGCGTTTTGGGGGGCTTTGAACCCACGTTGAAGATAAGAAAAAAACCACAAAAACTAGTTCACCATCGACATGTGATGTTTTACGCTGAACTAAGTTTGTCTCTGTTATGTACAGTGAAATGTGTAAAAGTTTTACTTCAACTTCGTATAGTTGTTGGGCTTCACCCGCCGTCCAGTTTCATGGGTAGCTTACAGCACTCCCCAAGGATTGAAAGAGAAAGAAAGTAAGACAGGAAAGTGTGCTAGGAACAACAAGTGAAATGCATAAGTTCTCATTGCGAAATCATGCGTATGCTACTGGTTTTTGTTGACTTAAGTATTGAGTAACATGGAAATTATGCGTAAACATAATTGCTACGTTGTGCTGGTAGGCACTGGGCAATCATCTGTCGGATATTCTGGGCGATGAAGTGGCCGACATGGCGGCGATTGTCGACCAGGTCAAGGACGAGTCACGTCGCAAGGAACTCAGATCACACGACGAGAAAGAAGATTATCTCGACGAAGGTTTTTTACGTTTATTTTTGGTCTGCTTATCACCCCTCCCCCAATTTCTCTTTTTTGTACATCTCAACGGTTCTTGCACTGTTTGGCGTTATTAACGAATAATGAGTTTGAAGAAGAAATGGCCCATAATTTTTTCGTCATTTTTATCACTTTTGACTGCACGTTAAAATTGTCATGCGCCGTGTCGTGACTCATATGTTACGCTGTCTACGGTCATGCGTTCGTTTCAGCTACTGTAAACTACACTGGCTCCGACTGTCCTTACTCACTCAAGATGATCGCATGTCACCTGCTGCTCGAGATCACGTCGTTTTTACGTGAAACCTACCAGCACATGCCGCGGTCCCGCACCAGTCGTCAGAGTGGAGTAGGTCTTGAAGCGGCCACATCATGGGCTGACAAACAGACAGGTGACTGCGTGGCAAGCACTTCTGCTAAATTACCAGTAAACGCATTCTCTTTGCTTTATTGTATGATGCGTCATTAGAATATATTCCCAGTTTTGTTTTAGTACAACCAGGTCTATGCGTGCCTGCTTATCTTGTATTTTTTGTAGACTGTACTTTGAAATCTAATGACCAATTCACACCTACGACGCCGACTCAACTCAACTCAACTCGGCTGTTGAGTTGAGTTGCTTCGGCGTCGTAGGTGTGGAGTCGAATCGAATTGCCGACGCAAACTCAGTTGTATCCGGCTGTCGCCGACTGTCGAGTCGCGTCGTCAATTTTGTTCACATCGGCGTCATAGGTGTGAATTGCCCAATTGCCCGTTTTGCAGTCTAGCGTTATTTTTGGCTATTGAAACAATAAAGGCGTAGTTACATGCTCAGTGAACGTATTGTCTGCAGGTGGCGGCGGGTCTAGTCGTCGCTGGAGCTCGGTGCTAGGCAGTCCTGGGCAGTCTGAGCGCAGTAACTCGCGATCATCCCAGGGCGAATCACATGTACAAGGTGCGTTTATCAACATGCAATCTAGCTTGTTGTCAGTGATGATGTTAAACGAGGTTAAACTTGCGATACCAAGGAAGAGGCCAACGCCAGAACCACGAGACGAAAATTGAAGCCATTTGTTGAAGGCCGAGGCCAAAACGGAGGTCAAAGGACCAAGGTAGTCAGGTAGAACTATGAAAGTGACAATAACATCGTAAGCTAGAACTTTTACTGTGTTAACAAGGCCGAAACACTACGACAGGGGCCAGGCCGAAGCCAAATGCTTAAGGGCAAGGTCGAGGCAGAAACCAAATCCCGGAAAAAAGGCCACTGGACAAAAGGCCACTTGGATATAATTATAATTATTTATTCGACAGCTCAGGAAAAAGTTATTGACTACTGAAACGCTAAACATTATGATTAGTATTAGTATTTTGTTTTAAGTTTTATTGTTCGGTTTTAAATAATAATCGTTTAACTATGTCGTTTCTGCTGTTTCGAGCGTACTCAGCAATGAGAATCAGGCAATCATTCTGCATTGTCACAGTAATTGCTCACTGCTTGAGTTATTGAAAATATTTAGGCCTACATGCGTAAATGGTAAACCGGTGGTAAGCTACCAATAAAACGGGGGCGCTGAATTTGCAGGACTGGATTTTGAAGGACTGGATTTTGAAGGACCAAATTTATAAATGGACCTGCATGATGACGGGCCAGGAAAGTGAGAGGCCAACCAAATCGCAAGGCCAACAACTGTTTACGTCACGTCTGCAACCGACTCGGGTGGAAG
>Ga0209671_1007895_pt1 | contig 11100 bp, 7 predicted proteins | sample WorMetHERISLAND2_2_FD_187401 | JGI IMG/M metagenome (GOLD analysis project Ga0209671, IMG submission 187401) | Marine gutless worms symbiont microbial communities from Max Planck institute for Marine Microbiology, Germany - Olavius geniculatus... | ecosystem: Host-associated > Annelida >...
GTATAATTGCATTAAAAGTCTTATAATTCGATACAAGGAAGTTTTTTGGACAGGATAAGATTCGAATCGGACAATTTTTTGCAGCAATAGTATCACGGCAAATATTTATTGCCTAGTGCGCGTGTGTAACCGCGAGATCAAAATTTGATCGGTGGTCAGATGGCAGTTCAGTATTGAATGGAGATCAACGCTTGAACCACTTTGGTGCAACGCAATTTACGGCTGAACTAGGTTCAAATTCAGATTTGACTTGGGTTCAAAGTTGAACGACGTTGGTGCAACGCGCCCTTAGTCGCCATGTTTTCGCTCAGCGAAATCACTTCACTTTTTGACTTAAGTAGGTACTTAGACCGAAGTTTACGCTCAGCGAAAGTCTAAGTCAAAAAGTGAAGTCGCCCAGTGTCTGCCTATAGGATGAGTATGGAAACTCTCGTGAACGAACTATTTTTGTATCAAACTAGTGAGATGGTTTGTTAGCTTAAATGTTCAGTTGCTGCACCTGTTGAGTGAGCTTAAGAGATCTGAAATTTTTAACCGTGTGTGTACATGTGGCTTATTTCTTATGATGGGTCGTGTTTCTGGACCTGGTTTGAGGCTGCGGAGTTATAGTTTGCTATTCAGCTCCGTATTCGTCATCATTTTCATCAGTTTCTAGTGTTGCATGTAATGTATGTTTTGATTGGAAGGCTGTGCATTGTAATAGATTGTTAAATTATTTGCTTTATTCCTGCTAACCAGATTGAGACACCTGGGCACATACCCCAAAAAATCCAGTGAGTTATTGGGTAATCCCACAGTCCCAGCCAAAAAGCCCACCCCTAACTTTGCCCAGTTAGTTTCATGTTCCATTGATAATGACATGTTTATTGTGGTTAAGTTTTTAATACTTTATACCTATGAATTTGCAAATTTTCGGATATCTATTTTACTTGTGGGCATTTCCAGGAGTGCTCATTCCAATAACTGGAACCCTGTGAAAGCTGCCAAACCTACAAATTTGGGTCTTTTAGAAATTTTAAAAAAAATTCAAAAGCCAATAAAACCACCGGGTTTAAAAAACGTTTTTTTTTCAATCCTCTTTACCACGTTTGTGTGAATGTCATAGATCCGGATGGCACATCAGGTGTTGAGCTCGGACATGGCCCAGCTGATCAGTGCAATGCGCTTAGCCCAGCAATATGGCTCCACATTACTGGACAGCACGTACCGCAAATCCATGCTTCAGGCTGCCCACGTGCTTGCCGTCGACTCGAAGCATTTACTGGAGACGGTCGATGATGCTCGTCGACGCAGGGTGGCACAGACGCGTTATCCTGGTGTGACTTTTGCCTCGTCGCCCATCAGCAGGGTGAAGGCTACGCACAGTCAGCATGAACAGCTGCATCTCGGCCGACCGGCTTCATCCGCTGCTGTGTTATAAACATATTCTATGTGATGACTCTCGTGTCATTTCCAGCTTAAGCATATCGATGCTGCGGAGTTCATTCCCAACCCAACTCTTGCCGACAGACTGAGATCGTGCTTACTACACATTGCACATACTTGCAGGAATTTTTAGCAGAATACGGAATGCAAAGTAAAAATGTTGCATATGTGCCATGTTTTACGTGCTACCGTTGTCCATTTCATAACCTGCTGCTGAATCGGCAGTATTTATTGCAGCTATTTGTGCAATTTTCTGCTATAACTTTTGCCGTAATTTTGACTGTAATTCTATACAGTGATTTGAAGTTAATGTGGCTAGTAGTTTGGCAAGTGTATATTGACATGTGTACAACTTGACTGGTATCTGATTCTGGTCCTAGTTGTAGTTTGTTTACTGTTGCCTGTATTACATGGATGAAAACCATTCAGCAGGATCTGAAATTCAGCGACCTCAATATGGACGATGCAGTTGACTTGGCTCAGAACCGTCCACTCTGGAGATTGATGTCTACGTTCGGCACTATGCACTCTTAATGGTGCTTGCCAGAAATGAATGAATGAATGAATGGTATTGGACTCAGCCATTTCAGTCACCATGCTGTTTATAACATCTAACGGGTTAAGATGCCGTCTTCTGAATACCAAGCTCCGTGTTCATTGGACAATAGCATGTAGGCCAGTTATCACTGATTGTTAGCATTTCGTTTCAACTTGCTTATTGTTGACCAGGCTTTTTAACCAATACTTGTTGTCTGGCATTCGTTTGGTTATTTTCTATGAATATATCGTATGGAGCTGTACAGTATTGTTGTGTCATGTATGTGTACGTTTGGCCAGAGTCATGGGCATAAAGGCGTGTGCATTTTTCAGCTTCAATTCCAGTATTTCATATCCACAATCATTGTACACAAATGCAAACACTAGACTCTTGTGTATTTTCTAGAGCTGTCAAATTAACGCGTTAACATGTTAATAAATTAATGCGCATTAAAAGATTTAATGCACGTACATAAATTTACTAAATTCTATGAAGCAGGAGTTTCAATATTCCGTTAAACCACGGTTATTTGACGATATTCAAGTAATTAGAAATTGCTTTGTTGCCATTCCGTCACTACTGTCATGGTCTCCTGCAACACAGGCTTGACTTTGTGGGCTTCATTCCTGTCACCATCTTGACGTAGTCCACCTACAATATCAGCAATATTAATGATGCATTATTAGCGTGTTAACGCATGCATTAAAGAAATTAACACAATGTGTTAACGCTTTAAAAAATTAACGCTTTGTCAGCTCTAATATTTTTTTATGTATTTAAATGTGGTAAGGGTTACCGGGACCAACCAGAGCATCATCAGTGCCGAGGATTGTCAGGCAGCCATGCTGTAGGTAGCATTACATGTCTTGCTCGTCCCTCTGTTTGTCCGTCTCTCTGTCTGTGTCCTGTATGGCTGCTAAATAGAAAACAAAAATGCTTAGGAAAAAACAAATTGGTGTGATTATTTCCCGGGTCAGGAGTAACTGATGTGCCAATTTTTATTTCAGAAGGTCGTAGGTCAAGGTCGCCAAACGTCAAAAACTTTAAGAAAATGAGACATTTAACATATGTGATGGATAATGTGCTGGCTTGTAAGGCACAGCCCCCCCTGTCCTCCAATAGACAGCATTCTGAAATTAATGACTGTCTGGAGGATAGCATTGAAGATTGTTAGAATTACCATTGTTGTTAATTACGTATGCATGCATACAATAGAGTTCATACAATTTTAGGTTTAGTTCGTTTTTGTATTTTATGTTTCTGTAAAGTTTAAACTTTCTGTTTTTTATTGTAAAGGTTAAACTTACCGTTCCATTATGTGTTTGTGTGCATTCTGCCTGGAAAAGCCGTCCCCGAAATGACCTATACTGTGTCGGGCGGGACGTTAAACCCTACTCACTCACTCACTCCAGCACTTAAACATAACCACTAATTTGGCCTAATTTGCTGTCAGTGCTTGAGACTTTAGACAGCTGGATGGACGTTCGCATAAATGTCACCACTAGGCGCCTACATTTTGTTTTTGCTTGTTTTATTAGAATTGCACCAGATTGTCTATTTTTGTTATTTAGTTGTGTAATTTTTTTCTGCAAATCATGTGATAATACATTCTTACCAGCCAAAAACAGTGTAAATTGAGCCGAACGTTTTTGCTACTGATTTAATTTACACTGTGCTTGATTTTTGATTCTGTATGTAAATTATTTTTGCATTCGTGGACTTTTTTTGTCATTTTTGACTGTAACTACAGTGTATGTTATTTACGGTAGTGGCTTATTTAACCCCGTGCTTGAACTTTGCTGACATTGCATACTGTTTTTATATAGCGAGATACAATACATCTGTTAATGCATGTCAGGCTGTATAGATGTGCATTTCTTACACTTGTGTCTGAATATGTCATTGGTATTGAAAACATTTGCTGTTGCTTCCATTGGCAATGCTGTGTTGGGACTATACCCGACTACTTCAAGCAATCTGTACAACACCTTGACGTGTTGTAATAATCATGCTGTTGCAACTTTTCCACAGAGTATCAGCCTGTGAAAGAATTTATTTTGAAAGTAGTCGATATTTGGTGAAGTTTCAACTTTCGGACTGTATATGCATTTGTAGAGTGACAGTGCCATAGCAGCAGTATTTTTATGTAGTATTATATGTAATTCCTGCAAAAATAAAGAATTATATGTCGAAAACAGATATTTTACTTATTAGAATAAATATAATAACAAAATAGTTTTTATTGGTAAATATCGAATTTGTTGTAGATGCAACTTACATTTTTTAAATTTCATATGTACATTATGTCTGCCTGGTGGTGCAGATGGTAAGCTCCAAATTTTAGTAGCTTCTGTCCAATGTTGACTGACTTTTGTAATTGTTTTACCGATGAACATTTACAATAAAACGACGATGGATGATATCACCACCATCCCACAGCTGATTTGTAGATTACAAACTTTGTGTATATGAATAAATAAATAGATAATTGGTCAAATACAGTGTGATTAAGTAAATGGTTAGAATACATATGTAGGTCTGTTTCATGCTGCAGTGGCGTCGTGGCAAGGGGCAGGGGAGCAAGTGCCCATCCCCCTAAATTTTAGCCGTCAGAAATTTTTTCTGTCCAAAAATGCAAAACTTGGGGCTAGGTGACTTTCGTTTTGGGAGAATTTGGGCGCAGTATTGAAATTTTGAATGCCAATATCTTTCCTGGCGGATATTTGCAACTTCTGGTGCCCCATACCTTTCAACCTGCGACGCCGTTTATATACAGTGATGAGTTGAATAATAATGAAAAGTGTCTTTCTGTATGCAGTGAACATTAGATGACTTGAAACTGTTGTTAGTATGTGTGAGTTAGCACGTGGCCTTTGAATGATATCCTTGTCTGCTGAACTGTTTCTTCTGTTTTGTCGTGGGTGACTGATGTTTTCAGCTGGTCGTTATTTTCAGCCGTTCAGTTGATTAAAACTGCAGACCACTTTACGACAGCCAGTCTGCGTTATGTTGAGTGATCATACCAGAGGAACTTAACAACAAGTCTGTGAATTGCGACTAAAATTTATCAAATACGACCAGAAATATATATACCTTAACGTTTGGTCGTATTTCATGAATTTTAGTCGTAAAGTACATTCGACCAAATTTGTTGAAGACTGTGGATTATTTCTATGTTGGTGGTTGAATGTGGTATACAGCGTGCAGATGTACCCCTGCCTGCCCCAGTCAGCCAAACCAGCCCATAATTAGCTACTACTCATTTCCCATCCCACGAAGGGTAGGAGGCTGAGCTGACCTGAGTGCACATAGGTTAGCAACTTGCTCAAGGTTGCTAGCAAATGCCCGGCGGTGAGATCTGAACTGCAGCCTGAGAGTTGCTATACTGCGATATTCTTTAAACCGCGCTAGACCAGTTGCACCTATGTCATGGCTCTGTGGCGCTTGCGTCACACCAATGCGTGAACGTGCGCGAGTTTTGTAACAGTCGTATATATTTTTACGCAGCAAAATATAAGCAGTCTACACATTTGAATGTTCGGTGTCTAAGCAATCACATAACTAAACTAAACTGTACGCAGTTTGCTACAAGCTGTAATACAGATTTATCTAAATAATCTATTATAGAGTACAGATATTACTCTAGAGTATAGAATACGTATATGTAAAATATACACACACGTACGTCGTATCTTGGACCTTGTTCCTTGTTGGACCTTTGAGCCTTTTACGGGTTTCTGATGCTCGTTCTATTTATGGCTTTCTTTTAGTTTTAGGCCTATTTTTTGTTTTTTTTCGGTATTTTTCTGTTTTCACTATTTATTACACCATTTTACACGATAGGCTACTGTTCCCATTTTTTGACCTCTCACCTTATCTGTAGGCCTATAGTCTAGTCCGCTTTTGGGTTAGTAGGAAAATGTCCGTACACGGAAGTGTTCATTCCCCCTTGAAACAATGCAGTGCTCACTGCGAGACGGTTAAAGGTTAAAAGGTAGTGTTATAATTCTCAATGGAAGCCAATTACCGAGCTACGGAGCATCACCTGACGTATGGGATCACACAGTGTTACCTGCCACCCAACACAGTCACACAGGTGAACGTGCTCTGCCTTGACCCCAGCCAGATAGATTGGTACTCGATTTGCCTACCCTGGAGGGATGGAAGGCTGAGTTGACCTAGACTGCTGGTTACATACCGAGATGGTTTACCTGCCCGAAGGTAGTCACCCATCCAAGTCCTAATCCGGCCCGGTGTAGAGCAACTTCGTTGATCGGATGAAACGCGTTACCGCTACGCCACGCCACCAACGCTAAACCCTCAGTCTGCGGTTACCGTAGAGTCATTCAATCATTCACGGAGTCTGAAACGGTCGTGGTTCTTGTCCCTGGTACGCTTTGACCAGCGCATGTGCCGAGTAGTAGATGCCGATGCCGCTGCAGAGGAGTCCAAACAGGACAATGAAGACGTCGGCGGCACGTCGTACAAACCCAACCGACGCGCCTTTGATGCGCAAGTGGAAGTAAGCGGGCCAGACCAGCGACAGCATGTTGCCCGTGAAACTGCCGATCAAACCCATCAGGATGGCAAAGTGCGGGATGAAAATAGCCATGAGCATCGTCAAAACGACGACAGCCAGACGCAGTACGACGGCCCACCAGCGCAGAGAGGCGCCGGCCGACGGACCGTAGCATGACGGGAAGACCGTCTCCGGACGGCCGCGAAACATGGCCGCTTCGAACAGTTCCACGGCGGCGAAGTACGGCAGCGGGTAGGACAGCAGCGCCTTGGCGACCAGACATAGGTTCACGACCGTCTTTAGCGTCTGGTTCGGCAGATTATTGGTGATCACACAGGGCCTCTGTAGGGTTAGGAGGCTGAGTCGGTGGAGGTTATTGGTGATCACCTCCTGGGTATCGTCACCGAACGTCAGGAAGCCGATATACGAGAAGCCGTAGACCTGTCCGCACGCTGCCAGTAAACAATCTGACAAAGCGAACGATGATATTATGTGTCTGCTTTTCGTCGTCGTCTCAAGTCTTACGTGAGATCTACCGCGGGACAAGAACGTCTGGATGTTCTTCACCCATACATCACTCTACAGGACGATGTACGAGAAGCCGACCTTGAAGACGGCGGCAGCCAGGTGAGTCCAGTCTAGCATGGTGCCGAAGCTTGACCGGTCCTCCATGTGCTTCCAGACTCTGCATCCATGTGCGTCCTGAGTCTTTGTCTGGAAGCTTGCTCGGTCCTCCATGTTGCCTTCCATTGACGGCAGGAATATCTGCGACGTGTAGCTGAAGATGACCATGCCCAGCGAGATCGGGAACGTCCAGATGTCGATGTTTACCTGCAATAACGAGTACGAATTTTTAATCGACTCAAAATCACGACTATAAATCCTGCGTTCAAGTAAGTGCGACTGCTTTACAGTTTGCCGCGAGTCCAAAAGCCAGTGAAAGAATTTTTGTTGGTAATCGGTCGATATCTTGCATAGTTATGAAAAAAAATCCGTGCCTCGTGGACTTCTTGGCTGTCCACGTAGTTGCTAATAATCACAAATATATAGTAACTGAGATTTTTAATTTTTTAATGTGCTATTGACTCCGTGTAAGCCTACAAATCGGTTTGTTAGTAACACAGTGTCTTACGTGTACGTCGCCCCAGTGCCATTGAGAGAGACGCGTGAAGCAGTAGACGACGATGACGCCGTTGACAATCATGTGTGCCACGGTGCACCAGAAGCTGAGCCACGCGACACGCCGCAGACTGCGCAGCAGGGCACACGGCAGCAGGACGCAGCCACTGATCAGGATCCAAGCCGTCAGGTCGAGCGGTGCCGTCGGAAACACGCCGACCATCAGTTCCCCGCACAGCAGGACGTAGAGAATACACGTCATCAGCAGCTCGATCAACTGGGCCAGGAACACCAGTCGACCGCCAACTCTTGAGCCCCTAGAAAAATCAACGCTACGTGGCGTATATCTTCCTGGCTTCTAGCTAATATTTGAAGCTATCTGTTTTTCGCTGAGCCGAAAATATCAGTCAACGACTAACCGTCGAACCGCTGGAAAACCAATCAACATCACACGTATATTCTTGGCTTCTATCTGTCTTCCACTGAACCATGAACACCAGTCGTCTGCCAACCCTTTAACTTCTGGAAAACCCTTAACCTCACGCGGCGTATATCTTACTGGTTTCTATTTGAAGATACAATGTCTTCTAATAAGCTAGAAACACCAGTCGTCCGCCGACCGTGGATCCCCAGACGGCCGCGGCGACGTCGACGTAGCTACCTCTGACCCTTCGTTTCACGCGCTCTCCGCCGCCGTCCGAGCAGTTCTCATCGTCGCCGCCCGGCTGCACCACGACATCATCCTCGTATAAGCATTCGATCAGGATCTTACCGGTGTAGCAGCAGATGCAAGCCACGACTGCCATCGACACCAGCGCCCAGTAGCCGCCCTCCAACACCGAGTATGGGAAACTCACGATGAACATCCCCTACAAACAAAGCAGCACGGGCACGTTACAATCGATCAGCGTTGTCGTGCGTTAAAAAAAGTAAGCCGGCAGAAAGTTTCTATTGGACAGACAGCTGCAAATCTTCGACAGAGATAATAATGGGACCTCATAATTCTAATTACCCCCCACATCGGCAAAACGGGGGGGGGGTTCGGCTCCAAATTTTTCACTTGTGAACAAAAACTTTCGACAAGAATATTTTTTACATTTTCCCTACAACTCAAAATAGGGGTGGGGCAAATGACCTTCGGCGCCCTTGCCGCGTTGCGTAGGCTTAGGCCTAGGTCACAAAGGTTTGTCCGAAACACTCGATTTGAGTTTAAGCAAGTTAGGCAGGCCTATAAGTGTCCATCAAAGACGCCAGACTGCAAGTACGTACGGCCGCATAATATGTCGGCACTGGGCCGGTGTCACATCAAATAGTCTCTCTCGTGAAAAATCTGCCGAGTAGAGACATAATCACGGTGATAAATTCTCTCTTCTATTAAAATCTCGCCGGCTGAATGAAAAAGTCTTTCCCCCATTAAAATTGAAAAATAACTACACTAAAGACCGACAGGCGGCGGGCGATTCGCCTCTGCTCACTGTCGCCCTGGCGTCAGCAGCCGTCCCGCCCCTCACCCCGTCTACACACCATAACGCTACAGTGCCGTAATCAGTAACCACCAAAACGCAACACATTGATGATTGAACTGCTGCCAGCTGTTCGCCTGAGGAAATGAGTATGCAAATAGCTGTCCAGTATCTACACCTTAACGTAATTTTGCAAACGCAATGTCAGCATCGTTCTTCACATACGAGGACACACGCTGTTTCGGTGTTCGACCGGCGGCAATCTGCTCCCGTCTACACACCGAAACGCAACACTACGGCTGTGTGTAGCCTGCGGCCACACCAGCCAATCACTTTGTTGTTTTTCGCTTTGATTCAGGCTAATGAAAACTAACAGTCGCCAGAAAATTTGAAGTGCGCCATAAGAACTTTAAGTAGAAAGGGCGACATTCTCATGGGGAGAGGATTTTTCACTGTGAAGAACGCCCGACTTCGGTCACAAGTAACGTTTTCCAGACGTGAGACATTTTAATGAGGGGGAGCGGATTCTTAATGGGGTAGGCGGATTTTTCATTGCAGAGGCAAACTATTAACTCGTGTAAATTCGTGTAAAAAGTCTCCCCCGGCGAGATTTTACAGGTAAAAATCCGCTGGGGGCGAATTTGTACCGGTAAAATGTCACCAGAGGGCGACTTTTCAGGGGGGGCGATACTGTAATAGGACAGCGGCCTGTTAGGATCGATATGTCATAACCATTTACACGCTCATAACCGCAAACGGCTGACCAGTCGTCGACGGTATTCCCGTCATGAATGACATAAGAAGCAAACGGACGCTTGACACGTCAGCAAACGGTATTCTAGGCTTATTCCGCGACAGCTCGCCATCACAGTCTTAGATCTGAAAGCAAAGCCGTTGTCGTATACCTTCGTATTTTATCAGTACCGGTAAGTGTAATTATTCACTAGTAGTATTTGCGTAACGAAAAGTGAGAGAATGAGTAATATAGCCTATCGAGTTTAACGGATTATCGTAATATTGCTATATTTTGGAGACGATTTTTATACATTATCAGATCAGTAGGCTTATTCTACGTATTATTTACTTTGTCTATATAGAACCTCGTTATAGTACAGTGTATTATACGTCCGCTACTTAGAACTACAAATATTTTGTATTCTTAGCAGTGACTTAGCAGTGACCTTCAGCCAGATGCTGTAGGCCTATTTTGACTTTATTATGCGACCGTCCTATTAGACCGCATTGTGAGTCTCGCCCGTCCGTCCGTCTGTCTGTTCGTCTCTCTGTTCAGTACAAGCTGCTAACTCCCAAAAACGCATGCAGAGAATGCAAAATCGGTGTAAACTTTTCCCAGGACATGAATAACCAGAGTATCAACGTTCAGCATCAAAGGCTTAAAGTCATGGGACGTCAAAAATCATCGCCGGTGTCTTACACGCCTCGAGCAGGTTCGTCCACCGCACACTGGCCGTAAGTGCAACGAGCGCGCACGCCCCTTGACGGACGGCCGCATACACGTGCCGACAAATTTGCTTGTTTGACGCAGAAGCTGAAGAGTGTGGTTGCAATGTCGAACCACTACAACTACATGTACACCGTGGGACGGCTGCTGCACGATGCTCACAGACTTCGACGACATGACAACTGCGATCCGAGCTTGGGCAACTGTCAATGTGAGGATGATCACGTCATTGAGTTGCGTCTCGTTGTCGCAGCTCTGAATCAGCTGCCAGGCGGCACATACACTGCCAGGCGCTGGCAAAGAAAGCTGGTCGACTTTTTCAACAAGAAATATAAGAATTTCCAGCTTCTGTATCACCAACAACATCAGGAAAAGACGCACGCCGTGGACAAGTGGCTCGACGCTGACAAGATCCTCACCGATGCCGAGTTCTAAGTAGCGGACGTATTGGAGCTCGGTGGCCGAGTGGTTAGAGTGTTGGACTCAGGTCAACTTCACCAGAGCGAGAGGTCCTGGGTTCGATTCCTGGACGGACCCCTCAAAAATTGCCAGGCCTCAGGACAGTCACGTGGTC
>Ga0209671_1007896_pt1 | contig 11100 bp, 4 predicted proteins | sample WorMetHERISLAND2_2_FD_187401 | JGI IMG/M metagenome (GOLD analysis project Ga0209671, IMG submission 187401) | Marine gutless worms symbiont microbial communities from Max Planck institute for Marine Microbiology, Germany - Olavius geniculatus... | ecosystem: Host-associated > Annelida >...
ATGGAATTTGGGCAATACTAAGCACATTACACCAGCCTACTTGCAGGCCCGTTAAGCCACAGTAGGGTCCGGGGAAACGTTATCACGGGGCCACTCTGGGAAGAAAATTCCTATTTTTATTAAATGGCGCATTCCATTCTGGTGTACTTTATATTTTTGAGCGACGGCAGGGCCCCTAAATGTCGCGGAGCCTGGCGTAACTTACCCCCTAACTCCCCCCTCTTCTCGGGCCTGACACTGTGTTCAATACAGGCACCGTTTAATCATTCTTTTGCATTACTTGCACGCGCATTAAAATTGCAGTGGCCATTATAAGCAAAGTTCGTTGACTTTTGGCACAGTACTGCATTAGAAATAGGACTATCTATTGAATCAGGCCTCTTCACTTTACAGACCTGACGTCACGGTCGAATCAATCAGTTGCGAGCGTTTCGCAAGAACGGATGACTTTGAGCAGTGTCGTCATTACGTGGCACGCTCCAGCAACACAATTCGGCAAAAATTAACTGCAAATTAATGAAGGCTATACATTAATGTTGTACATGATCGAGTGGAAATCGCTGTTCGCCAGCGCGCGTCTTTTTGAGCGACTGCAATGTTAGGATAGAAGGAAGTGACGTGCGTTGTCGAGTTGGGCATTTTCGGGGCGTTGTGAATTTTTACCGCGCGTTTATGCACGACTCGACTAAAGTCTCGGGTATAATGTGATCATTTAGACGCGTTCGCAGCACGAGTGATTATATTTATTACAAGCCAAGCTCCGGTGTAACAGCCGTGACTGCCGCTCTTTCACGTTTGGTGCAGTCGTACGTACGGGCTGGGTATTGCACTGCGGGTCTGTAAGCGACAGCACGATCATCACTCTGTAACCAGTAACCATTTCCGCTGGATTTTCGTTGTAGATGGACTTTATGTTTAGCCCCTAGCCTACTGATCTTCTGCTATTCAGAGTTTGGTCACTGCTGGAAATATCTGCCTTTCTGTGGCGTTTTAACGTACATTGCATCTGGCAGAAAGAGAACGCCAGTAAACATAATTGATCACTCATTTGTGATTTCACTCGTTTTAAAAATTTGCTTTGCTTTTTTTCGTATCGGCAGACAGCATAATAATGCATTAATAAGTTACATAAAATAAATTTATCAAAATTAACCTTTAGAAACCTAGAAGGCAGCAGAGGTTGCCGAAACGTCACTAATATTTAAATAAAAAGTTGTATCTTGATGAATTATTAAGTCGTCGTTTCAACCTATGAGTCTGTTCAAAGTAATGGTGCATTGCACAACAGTTGTCATGTCAGTGTTAAGTCTTGGTCATAGTCTTAAAAACTCTTAACACAAGTATTGATTAGCTCACAGCCATAAATAACACATTTTGTGTAGGCCCCCCCCTAAGGACCATCTCTCTGGCAGTTTCTTTCTTCGCGCCAATTTTTTTTCTTATGGCATGCTTACTTTTGGAGGGATGAGAATTTTTGCGTTTTTCTCGTCAGAGCTTTCCAGGGCCACAATAGACTGTCGGCTACCATTAAATCCTACTTTGCATGCGTGTAATGTGTAGACTGTAGAATTATTACAATTCATACGCGTGCATTTTCATTTGTAGTTTATTGCATTTGTAGGCCTATGCAGTCCTGTCAGACCTATGCCGCCTGCTGCCTACCCCATGCAGACTTTTTTCGCCACGTCTGCAGTCACAAAACGCAAAAATAGGTCTAAGTAATAAATCACGAACGTCGATCACGTCGTCTCAAGGCTGCAGATGGTGCTAGACGGCGATTTTATGGGAATATAGCGTAATGAATTGGATGCAATGGCTTTCCCGGGTCAGTTGTAAATTTGAGATAATTTGGTTTTTCTGTCACTCGAATACTGCTTACTCATGTTGTATGTTCGTGTTTTGTTCATTTCTTTTGTTGTTTTGAAATTAATGATTGGATGACAAAGATGACGGTATTTGTGTCAACGTCGTCATCTTCGATTGTTTAGTTTAAATGAAGTTGATAAATGCTACTTACACAAACGTTATCGTTTCGTTCTTTTAAGTTACGTACTACGCTCGTGGATTATTAAAGCTTATAGATTTTTATTTTTGGCTTTTGTTCCTTAATAGATTTTTTTGCTTTGAGTTCATGTGCTACATTGTACAACCTAACCCGACTAAACTCAGTTTAGGCTGGTCAGTTTCTGATCGCACGTGCAGGGTGGGCCAAATCGCCAAAAAAGAGGCCACTTAATCTTCAGATCGTAACTACACTGTGTCTCAAAAAACGTTCCACTTTGTGATTGTCCATAATCCTCGTCAAATATTCTTTCACTGGCACACTTTGTGGACAAGTAGCAGTAGTGTTGTTATTAAACATACCACCACACTTTAACTGCGTCTCTATACTATCATGTGAAACTCAAATTGTCAAAAATCCTAATAATACATATGCAAAAATTATTTTCTAAAAACAATTTTCGAACAATTTTTATATTAATAGCTAATAATGTTTAGTTTTTGATACATTTTTGTGTTTTTAAACAAAAGCAAATAATATTATTGTAAAAATTTTTTTTTCATGCAGTGGCAATACACCAGTAATATAACGTGCATTTCGCAATGGGGACAAGGCTTTAACTAAGAACTTTTATGAGTTCAAAATATGCAGTTCGCAAAGAATACTGGCAAAATTTCTGAAGATAAACAGAAACATGGAAGAACTGAGACACGTTACTAAAAGGATTTGGACAACGGGAAGCGCCGAACAAAGGCATGAGAGCGGCAGATTGAAGCATGCACGTACTGAAGAGAACGTGGCCACTGTGGATGAACTGGTAAACCACGAAGGCCAGAAACAAACACACCGTATAACATGCCAGATATCCACAAAGACGGGTCTAATACAGCATAGCATTGTACAGATCATTCGTCGCGATTTTGGTCTGAAGTGTCTTTCATCTTCCAACACGCCTGTTGCCTAGTATTGCTAGTTTTTTCTTGCATTTATATTTCACAAGGTAGTGTAGTTACGGCGTGGTGGGATATTTAATAAACGCTTTATTGCAAATTGTCAAAAGAGTGTGCCAGTGAAAGAATTTCGAAAATCGGTTAATATTTGTCAAAAATATGGACAGTTACGAAGTGGGACGTTTTTTTGAGACACATGTATTGAGCTAAATACTGTGTAGAATGCTGCTGGAAGATCAAGCTCGGTCTGGATCTGTGACGCTGACTGTTGTCCGTCAAGCGTCAAACCAGAAATCGAACACTTCACCGACCGAACCAGCTTTCAACGATCAACGCAATCGTTCCAGCGTCGAGGTACAGTAATTAACGTCGTCGATCAACACGATCATTAGTTACGGCGCTTAACTTCGGTAACTACATCAAAGCTGTTACTATTTTTAGCCGACTGCATGTACTTAAGTAACGGTCGAACTATTGGTACTAGTTGTCGTCCGTCTGTCCGTCTGCCTGTCACGAATGTATTGTGGCTAAAAGGTGCGAGATAAGGGTCTAGGTTGCTATTGATCACTAATAGGAAGTCGCATATTGGCTTTCAAATGACATAAAATCATTGACCTTGGATGACCTTAAAGGGTCATAACGCACTATGGTATGCCAATTGTGCGGTATTATGGCTAAACGGTAGGCCTATGTCGTAATGGGTGAACGATAGTACCATCGGATAGGGCTCTGGCGACTTCCTATAGGTTGTCATTAGTAATCATGTCTTCATCTGCAGCGGTTTGGCCGCCATTTTCACTAGAAAGCTTCGCGGAAATGGTGAGAGATGGCCAAGGTTACTATTAATCATTAATAGAAAGTGGCATACGTTTTTTCAGATAAGATGAAAATCATCGACCTTGGATGATCTTCAATGCCACTGACAACCAGTACGGTCGGCTATCCCAGCGACAGCTGGACTTCTTGTTATTATCGTTATAACTTTGTCCATTTTGGTAATTTTCAGCAAATATACACTGCAGAAGACTTGCAACAAAAATTTTAAAAAGTCGATAAAATGGACAGTAGAAAAAGTTGAGACTTTCTCGCAGATTCACAGTACAAAATGAGTTAAGACAGCAAAAAGAGAAAAAAATTTGTTAAATGTTTAATTTCTTATCTGTACTGTGCAAACTTGGCACATTCTTGGCCGGAAGTTAGCCTACTTCACAGACTTCAGAAAGTTCCAAAAGCCTAGATGATAAGTACTAAGTACTCATTAAAACTGCCTGTAGAGCGACGATGCAACTTATGATTGCGGGCCAGTGTGCCCAGGTATTCTAAAACTGTCGATACACTGCTGCATTCGTTGGATTGCTGCCCGGTTTTTTTTACGAGTAGGCCTACTGCCAGTAGCCGAATCGGAATAATTAGTAGCGGTAATTATTAACGACTTCGGCGCAGACTGTCCAACATGCCAGGAGGTCTAGACGGTCTGCACTCAAAGCAAACTGCATGACCGCAACGATACACTGTACTTTGCATAAACGAATGATCGAACGACCAATTGGATAGACTATCGCAAACTGTTTGCAAGCGACGAAGTCTGACTTGCAGGCGAGTTGTTTTGCATGACCGATATAGGCAGCCAGTAGAGTGTATCACTTATTACAAGTTGGTAGGTAGGCTTTTTAGTTTTTTTTTGCGTTTGCGTACGGCTTTTGCCGATGGGGTAGTGGCTAGTTGCTTTACATCTCCAGCTGGTAAATTAAACGTGGATCTCGTACAGAAGTCGGTCTTGGCATCAGCATTAGCTTATAGCCTACGACGTTGATATACGTACGCCTACATATTTGGGACAATATTTTTTCTTTATTGCTTGTGGTGGTTATTTCTCTGAACGCTGAAAGTTGTAAACTCCCCCGCGGAGAACGAAGCCCAGCCGTCGAACGGGACCGTGCCACCAACAATCACCGCACATCCACAGGCAGGAACTTGACGTTGAAAATAGCGGCCAAATCGCTGCAGATATATAGCGACATGGTTGCCATTGACAGCCTATAGGAACTCGTCATTGCCCTATCCAACGGTGCCATCGCCGACCGCCTGCGGCATACCGTTTAGCCACAATACATGCGTTACAGACAGACAACAGACAGACGACACATCATACCGAAGGCTCGGCCTAACGGTCGGCCAAAAATTATTAGCGAGATGTTATTATCGCAGGCGACGAACGACGACAGTGTGTTTACGCCGTCGTCAGCAGCTGCGGCTGTCGGCGGTGAATTCAACGTGGATTTGGTTGTACACAACTCGACGAACACGACGAGTCTTGGAATTGGTATCTACGGCGGTGCCGATCCAGTCACTCGGACACCGGCAGCCGTATTTATAGACAAGTTGCCTGCGGACGGCTTAGCAGCCATCGACGGCCGACTGCATGCTGGTAATTAACAACCGCTCTTAATACTCTATAGCATCTTTCCTCGTCATTCGTTATGCTGCTGTAAAATATGCAACTTTTTGGGAATAGTTAATGAATGAACTAATTGTAGGTCTATATAACGTAATGTGCATTAAAAGTAAACTTAGCATCTATTTTCTTGAAATTGAATTGCAAGAGAAGTGAAAATGTCCTGTTTTCTGAAAATGTACGCATAGGCCTATAAACACGTAGGCCTACGTGACATAGGCTTATTACCTACGGCTATACAGCTGCGCGTCATCTGACATGTTTTATAGTTTGGTTAGCTATTACGAAACAGATATTGGGTTATGTGCACATATTCAAGACGTCGTGATGTCTGTGCGAGATCTTTCTTAACAGCTTATAGACCTACAATGAACTTGCAGTGGGCATACATGTAGGCATTGGAAACAGTTGGTGCGTGTCTTGTCGCCAGCCATTTTAAGTCTAATGAATCATGGCATGCATGAGTTGCGACTTATTGTAAGCCTACCAGTAACTTATTAGCAGTTTGCTTCTTCGAAATGTACTACAGCGTGTGTACAGTGTACGTGGTTGCTCCTTTGTTTCCGTTGTCGCCGTCGTGACCAGTGCAACTTCATGATACGCTCATTTACATGAAGTTGATTGTAATCTTGCAGTTCTTGCTCAGGCTGGCCGTTAACGAAACTCAACCGTCACTAACACTATAAGTAACGCGAAGTTAGCAGAGAAAATTGGCGGAGTGACGTAAATCGTGCGAACGTGATATGTTTTCGTTATTTGGCATCCTTTTATTTGCCGCAGGAGGATTGGCAATCTCGCTGCGTTTTATAGCTGCGGCAAGTCTATAAATATGCAACGATTTCGGTCTATTACTGCAAACGTAATTTATTACAGAACTAGACAACTGTCAGTATGTTGGACAGGATAAAACGTTTGTACTAATTGCGGTCGTTTATCGCTTTTTAAGTTTAACCGATCGTACTTAAGTAACAGTCGAGCTATTGGCATGGTTGTCGTTCGTCCGTCCGTCTGTAACGGATGTATTGTGGCCAAGCTTTAAATCATAGCGAAAAACTTTTACACAGATAATTAGCCATGTGTGTTAAATTCGGGCATGCAAAATTTTAGCCATCTAGTGCAAGGGGAACGTTTTCAAATTGGGAGTTGAATGAAGGGTTGTAGGAAAATGTGCGTTTTTAACGGAAAACTGGCTATATCTCGGAAACAGTGAGATATATACGGCCAAGGTTACTATTAATCACTAGTAAAAAGTGGCATACGCCATGTCAGACGAGATGGAAATTGTTGACCTTGGATGACCTTGAAAATCACTGACAATTATCAGTAAGGTCGGCTATCTTAGCGACAGCTGGGCTTCTTGGTTGTTTTCAAGTTAGGAGTCAGCGCTAGACGAACGGACGGACGGACGGACAGACGGATGAACCCGGAAAAATCGTAGTGTGGCCTGTTCGATAAGCCGTTGTGTGACTGACGTATATACAGGCGACGAGATCGTAGCGATCAACGGTCGGTTGGTGTCTGGTCTGACGAGCTCGGAAGTGTTGGATCTGATGCAGAGACAAACTGTAATTGGAGGCAGCGCGCCGCTTCGCATCACCGCACAGAGACATGTCGTACAGCGGCGCAGCAACAGGTTCAATGCCTATTCTCGCTCAAGTCTATAGATTCTGGATCAGGCATTTTCTGGAGCAGCATTTTCGAAACTTTTTAGCAAGATCTTTGGAAAATGTTTTAGTAAAGTTTCGAAAATGTGGCCCCTGGAAAATGTTTCTCCGGCCATCGTAATACGCCGCATCGCGGTCCGGTTTTGCTCGCCCGTCTGTCTGTCTGTCTGTCCATCTCGTACTGACTCTTAACCCGATAGCTGAAAAACACAATTGGTGCAAACGTTTCTTTTTCGTGTTAGGAGTTCATAGGGACGGATGGACAGGCGGAATCGGCAATGTAGTCTATATTAGGACGGCCGCATTTTGAGGATTCGCAATATTTGTTTTACTGTTAGATGATATCGTTATAATATAGTCGTAAATTCTATTTATTATTACAGACAGTTTGAGCACAAAACCGAAAAGATGTTAATATACCGCTACCGTAATTGTAGGCTATTTGCATATTAAACGTTGAACATTAAGACACAATTTAACTGCAACGAACACTAAATAATTTCATAACAACGTGTCGTTGTGAAGAGGCTTTTGTTTTGGGTGCCCTTGGATATCCTTGGCTTTGGCCTTAAACACAAAGTCCTTGATGACATGAATGTACGTGTATATGCAGTTCAGCTGACAGCGATACGCCACGCGCCCCGCCACGGAGACGCAAAAGCAACTTGGGCTCAGCGCGCACTTCAAAAACAGCTAGCAGCATTGAAAGCGCACCAACGCCAGTGATACACGTAATTATCATTCACTTTTCGAAATATACAGCTGCCGAGCCGTCTGTTGCCGTGTTGTTTTGCGTTTCATAATTGCTGAGAGCTTTTATGAATGAATTGCTTTTAAGGTGCTAGATATGTTACATCACATGAAGAACAAGAAATTTGAGCTTATGCTCACGAGACGCGCGAAAGCCTATAGCACTTCCGGTCTAGTAGTTTAGCTGAAAATTGGGGTGTTCACGCTAAGTTAATATACAAATACAAAATTCTCTATCTGGCTCGCATAACGATAGTTCTGTGGCGCCACCTTGTGAATAATATAAACTTGTGCGCAACCCGAAATTGCCAAAAAAATCCATAAAACTCCTATTTTGGCGTTTAAGGTCATTCAAGGTTATTGAATTTGGCGCCAATCGAGAGCCAGTGTACGACTTCCTATTAGTGATTAATAGTAACCTAGGCCCTATCTCGCACCGTTACTGAGATACAGCGACTTATTGGCCAAAAATCGCAAAATTTTGCCCACCCCCTCTCATTTAGCGCTCTCGTTCGGGGTGACCCCCTTCGAATTTATGGAAAAGCTTTACAGTTTTTGAAACTAGAGTCGTTCAGGCAGCCAACGGTGAAGATTTGGTGATTCTAGCTTCACCGCTTTTGACTGATCCACCCGTGTGACAAACGGACAGACGGACAGACAGACGGACGGACAGATAAAATTGCGATGGCTAAGACGCGCTGAAAGCAGTAGCAGCTTTCGCGCGTAAAAACTGAAGAGAAGTGACAATCGTATATTTAATTGATTAACTAAAAGGTGGGCCAAAAAACGTGGCACTTTTGTGCATATCTTCACCAATTATTGATCAATTTTTACAATTCTTTCACTGGCACACTCTGCAGACAATATGCTATAAGGTGAGTATTACATATCCCACCACACCGTAAATGTGTCTCTACACTACCTTGTAAAATATCAATAACATATGCATACATATCGATAGTAGCAAACAAACATTTTGGTAAAATTGAAAAAAACACTTCAGACCAACATTGCAGTGACCATTGCAGTGACATTGCAGTCTGTATGATACTAAACTGTGTGGGTATAACACAGTCTAGTGTCATACAGATCATTCATCGGAATGTTGGTCTGAAGTGTTTTTTCATTTACCCAAATTTTTGTTATTATCGTTAGTTTTTGCTTACATTTATATTTCACAAGGTAGTGTAGAAACGCATTTACCGTGTGGTGGGATATATAATAATCGCATTATTGCAAATTGTCTGCAGAGTGCATCAGTGGAAGAATTTTGAAAATTGGTCAATAATCAGCGAAGATATTAACAAAACTAAAGTGTCACGTTTTTATGGCTCACGGTGTATATGTTTACAAGAGAAGTACGGTGTGTTTTAGAAAATCTAAACAAATTTTATTTTTACGCTAACTTAGCAGTTATTGAGCAACTGCAAAATTCTGTAATTTTTGAAATTTTTTTTGAATATGGTGCATTTATAATTAATTACCGTGCAAATAAAGGTAGCTTATTTCAGAACAAAGTATAGGCTATTAAACCTAAATGAGGTGATATTAGATTGCCTGAAGTTGTCAACTACTTTATTATAATTACGTTATCGATAAGTCTTTTTTGACATTCGAGAGGAGTATTGTTAGGTTGCATAAAATACATAATATTTTCATGTTTTAGAACAACGACAATGAAGGAGATAGCGTACAGAATGAACGGCGGGAAAGTCACCAGGATAGTCAGGAAAACGAAGCCGAGAAGCATAATACGTCATTTGATGATACTCGACAGCACACTGACGAAGCACCGATGACAAGCACTGATATCAGAAAAGAAACCGAAACCGAAACTAACTCCGCACTTACCACAGATAATTACAACGATAACGCGGCACTGAGCTACGAACAGAGCCAACCTGAAGTCATCGACAACAGTTGCATCAATGAAAAAGAGAAAGTGTTTCTGGACTGGAACGCCAATAAGTCGTCGGACGAAATCCGCGCAGGTATGGATCGTAACGGCGACGACGCGCCTGAGGATGAATTAAAAACGAAAAATGCGAGTTATTCGGATGAAACGAACATCTACGAGCCGCCGTCAGAAGACGTGGACCACACCGTGGCAGTGACCGAACTCGGCGCGGTGCAGGAACAGGAGTCGCGAGTTTATTTCAGCTCGGACGAAGAACTGCCGACGTCAGAGGAACGTATGCAGCCAGCTCAGAATGGACTGACGGATTCGGCAGCGGTTGCTATGGTAACCGCGTCGGTAAGCTACTCAGGGACAGAGAATGCTGATGTCGACGCTCCGCCACCCCTTCCCATCTCGCTACCACCGCCATCGTCAGCTCTCTTGCCTTCGGACCACGACACGTCACAAGATCTGTCACTGACAGTTGAAAGCGACCAGCACTCAGCTGCGACGGTCGTTGCCGCTTCGTCCTCGGACGAAAGACTTGGCCACCAGACTTGGGAACCAGATCTTTCGGCTGCAAAAATTCCGGAAACAACCGAATCCGAAGTTTCAGCGGATTTGATAACAGTCGGGTCCAATGCATTTTCTAACGGTCTTGAGAAAACAGGGTCTGAATCGACATCAGCAGAACCGAAACTGAAACCGAACTTATCGCTGTTTATGACAACAACCGTCGATGGATCAGTGGTGGGATCGTTTGCTGCTAATGAAAACGAGTTGAAGTGGAATTCCAGTGACGTCAAAGTGGACGCTGTTAGAAGCGTGGATGTGATGGATTTGAGAGCAGTGCCCCAGGCCGGTGACCCGCAGTCACCACGTGACAGACACCGTGCACCCGTCTCGGCTGCTGCTATGGCTACCGAACTGAAGAAGATGGGTTTGAAGTCGCCAACGCGGACGCCGTCGATAGGCGACTCTTTCAAAGCGGGACATTCCGACAGCACTAGCTCCGATCCAGCTGGCGAGCAGGACCATGATCAGCATCTTAGCCAATCAAGCCCGACTGATAAATATAGTACGTTTTCGGAGGACGATCGAATGTTGGTTCAAAGGATGCTGGAAACGATAAAAGATCATCCGATTTCAGCGACAGAGAAAACAACTGCCGCTGAACAAACGGTGACTGTTGGTTACGCAGACAACCAGTCAGAACAGAAATATTCTGAGTTGTCCGACTCAGACCGCATGCTGATCGAAAATAAGCTGGCGTCGTTAAGCCACAGTGAGCCTGATGCTCGCAGCGCAGTGGGTAAGCAAAATACCGATACAGTCACGGAGCTTCAAAATCAAGAAAGCACTGACAAGAATACGCCTGATTT
>Ga0209671_1007897_pt1 | contig 11099 bp, 9 predicted proteins | sample WorMetHERISLAND2_2_FD_187401 | JGI IMG/M metagenome (GOLD analysis project Ga0209671, IMG submission 187401) | Marine gutless worms symbiont microbial communities from Max Planck institute for Marine Microbiology, Germany - Olavius geniculatus... | ecosystem: Host-associated > Annelida >...
ATTTTATATATTAGAATAAGGATATGCTGAAACTCATCTCTGTACTCTACACTACAGACTGCGGGGTTTAGACGTTTGTGACGTCATATTTAAAGGGGGGTTCAGAAAAGTGTGACGAAGTGTGACTAAGAGAAAGGGGGTAAATTTTTCCTTAAAATCGCGTGACGTCATTTATGGACGACCCCATATACATATGCTTACTATTGACAGCCTATAGAAACTCATCATCGCCATATGCAAACATTTCTTAAATTTTTAAATACAATTTATAAGCCGGAAACAGAATAAACTTTATTGGCAAACACCACAACGATCGTGGTATAATTAATTTTCCCCTTTCTACTGCTGTGTTTGTTGCAAAATCGTTTTTTCTGTCTTTCTTCTAAACCAATTTTTGGAGTTTCCATCATCATGCATGTCACATCATATCGTGACACTAGCTAGAGCGCCGCTCACCCGAAAGCACAAAGGCGTTATCATAAACTGAATTAAAACGCATTTAAAATTTAGAAAATTAGGCCTATTACTATAGGCCTAATTAATTAAGGTTAATGCGTTTTATAGGGTGTTTACACGATCCAGCAAACGTTCAGCAAACGTCCAGTATTAGCACGTGTATTTTTGAATACATTTGCTGGAAGTTTGCTGGACGTTTGCTGGATCGTGTAAACACCCCATTAGATACAAATGAGTTATGTTTTTATGATATGTAGGCCTAACACAAGATAGTGATGAAGACACGGAGCTGAGAATGCATAAACAGACATTAAGTCGGCGTGATGGTGTGGCCAGTCGATGAAGCAGACTGCTCGTGTTGATGAGTCGTCAAAGTGCCACGTGTAGACGTCGGCGTGAACTGCGACGCATAGGCCTATCATACTGCTTGGTGACACAGGCACATGTGCGTGAACAACATGCCCGGGGTTGATACTTGGCAGGGAGTCGAACCAGCGACCTCGCGATCACCAGTCCAACGCGCTAACGCCACATTATCAAGCCACGTGTAGACGTCGGCGTGGACGACGTTTGGTGACGCTATGACCGCCGACACGACCCAGATGACTGCTATCACCGCGAGCGCACCTGCACCGCTCAGTCTACCACGCAGCGGATGCACTATCACCATGTACCTGCACTCAGTCAGCCAGTCAGTCAAAGTCACGATTAGGGCGACATAATAGCCCTAAAAACAACTTAATAAAAACAGCTTAATAGCAATAGAAAATAAAAAAAGGTGATAGAAACAGAGTAACTAATACGTTACGACAAATAGCACCATCGGATACAGTAACGTAGCCAAAAATGTCAATTGGGGGACCTCATCTCCCTTCACCTTTCCCTTTTTCCCTTTTCGTCTCCCACTCTTTTCTCCCTCCTTTGCGTTAAAAGTAGGACCCATTAAAATCTAGCCAGGGGTCTGGAGAAGCGCTGTGAGCTGCCCCAGCGGTATCTGGGGCGCATTTTAGCTTTAAAAGATTAAATCTGGTGGCAAAATTTTTAATTATTCTTCCGAGAATAAACTGACCTGATCAAATTGGTAAATTTGGTGCAGTTTAAACGTATGCTTATGTGTTGTCTAGAAGATTAGGGCCTCCCCAATCTTCCAGACAAGACATACCGGTAGCCTGCACATAGGCCAGACAAGCCAGCCTGGACTCCTCTAAGCCCCTTGTCTACGCCACTGGTTGGACAAAAGTTATCGTCATTTAAATTCAAGATAGCAGCCTATGTCACAAACCTTTCCAACTAAATATTGCGAATATCGGTCGATAACTGCGGCAATGACTGATAGACGCAGGTTGAGCGACAAAACGAAATAATGATCGTTAAGCGTCGTCGTCCTCAGCACATTTTGTATACCGTCGCTAAATGTTTGCTGTCCCAAATGTTCGCATATTTAAATATGTATTTTTATCACATTTGTGTCGTAAGAGATTGCACTTGTCAACTTTTTATTAAAGGAATATATGACGATAAAGTTCGTGATGAAGTTGAGTGTATTCACTGTACGAACAATTTAACCACCAAAAAATGGGATTTACTAGAAGTCTTGCATTGCTGCTAAGTTGGCTCAGCAAAGACTGCAACACGTTACCAGTACAGAGCTGCGCTTACAACTTCACAAACACGACACTGCAATAATTAGATTTATAATACCAGCTCGTATTAATCTGCTATACCGACGAGATTTCCACGAGAACGAACCATGCGGCAAAAAATAAGCTCAATTAACACAAAATCAGCAAAAATTCGTTCGCCATTATAGGTCGTGAGTGACTAGAATGACCTCTACGCGGTACTCAAGTACTTCGTGCTGTACATTACAAAGTCGGAGTGCGTCAAAATTAGACGAGTCATTTAATTTGAGACGTAACGGCCAGCACCGATGATGTCGTTACTGGAGACGCGGCTGAACGATAACAACGTTAGCGTATAGGCTACGAGTTAACGGTGTGTGTTGATGGCGTCGGCGCATAACAAAAAGTGTAATTTTCTTGATTTTTTTCTTCAGTACTTAAAGTGTACTTTTTTTATTTTGAACATACTTATGTGAAACTGAGAAAAGTTGACGTAACTTATTCGCGTTGAAGATAATTTTATGATAATTTTACATTTTGTTTACTAATGGCATGTTTACTTTTTTAGTACGTAAACAGTAGCTTTATTTATTCAATTCTATTTTGTTATTTATTTTTGTCGCCATCGTTCTCGTAATATACGCCGTGTCTCAAAAACAGTCAAAATTGTTTTCATCATAACTTTGTCAACTTTTAATCAACTTTGACAACTTTTGGCAAAGACATGGCCAAGACGATAGAATTATGTAAGATGCACTCTTTTTCACCTCGCTTAATTTACGTCAATGCTCTACCGTGTGAAACACAGATGCTTCACATTGTTACATTACGTGGTGATTACTTGTATCGGCTTGTTTACCTGTGCATTATCAATTCGACAGAAAGTGCTATGCCATTAAACAATTTTGTGATATTAAATATTTTATGGTAAAAATAACAAACAACAAATTGCTGACCGATAAACTTTAAAATATCTAATCAATGAGTGAATGCCGTTTGATCAGTCAGTCGATGATTCTGCTATCAGTCAATGACGTTGCATCTAAGCCACTGTCTTTGTATGCGGGGCCCACTTTAGACATAAATTCTGATGATTTGCAAGCACGCTGTTATGCAAATTTATAATTTTGTTAAATAATTTACATTAACTATTATTTTGTGCTTAATTAAGTCGTTACAGCGTTTTCTTGGAAAATAACTCAGCGTTATGCAACAATTTGGAACATCTGTGTTTCACACGGTAGTGCGTTAACATAAATTAGGAGAGGTGGAAAGTGAGTGCACCTTGCATAATTTCATCGTCTTGGCCATTTTTTTGCCAAAAATTATCTAATTTAGTAAACATTTATGTATAATAGGTGTTGGCGTAATATTGTAAAAACGTCATAAATATGCTACAGAGAACTTTCGAAAATGGTTTGATCGAAATAGAGAAAAACGAAAATTGTTTAAAACAGAGCTGCGCTTCTTATTCAATAACATTAATGGCTTTACGGCGCACAAAATTCGTTGCAGCAGTGCACGTACCGATCGAGAGCGATGGCGATGAGGGTGAATACGCTGGCAGACATTGTACATGGTGCGCTAAACTGCGTGATACAGGGTGCGCTGTGTACCTGTGTGTACAGGGTGCGCTAAACTGCGCGAAGACGCAGCACGTGTGGCCGAACTTCCAGTCGTTGTGCAGCAGGTAAACGAAGTTGAAGAGCGTGTTGAAGACGGACTGCAGAGCGTCGGCCGCCGACAGGTTGACCAGGAAGTAGTTTGTGACGCAGCGCATGCGCCGATGAGCGATCACAATCCAGACGACGACAGCGTTACCACCCACTGCGACGACAACCATGACGACGAACGCCACGGCGTAACAGAGTTGCACGCGCCACTTCAGCACGTACGCATTTTTCTTCTTCTTGTTTGTTTCCGATAATGTACAGATCCCCAGAGTTAAGTGATGTCGTGCATAAATATCTAGACAGCCGCACTCAGCCTTCTATTATTATTTTTTAATCCTTCAGTACTTAATTCTCGAGTGAAGACAACTGAACAAAATTGCAAATTATTCAGTTCGTGTGTGCACGCGCCACTCTAGCACGTAAGAATTACCGCTGGCTAGCGACGACGTCGAAGAGTCAGGAGTAATCGATGACGACTCCGTTGTTTCTGTTTCCCGCGTCATAGTCGCACAGTTATCAACGTCAGTCGTCAGTCACGCTGGCGACCGAACGTGAACGACGATTTTGACGCCAGACAAATCCGCACCGTTAATCGATCGACTGCAGTTCAGTTAACACCACCCACGACGTTAATACCAATCCATCTATGACGATCACGTGACGTCGGCAACAGCATAAAAACAACAACAGCATCAACAATATTTTCAGTAGCGTACTCTTTGTTTCGCTATTTGAAACATAGGCTTACTTATGTTAAACAAAGAAAATTTAATGTAATTTATTCGCGTTTAAGATATTTTTGTTTACTAATGGCGTTTTTACGTTTTTAGTACCAAAACAGTAATTTTATTCGGTTTAGTTTTATTTTGTCACTTACTTTGATCGCCATCGTTCTCGTATGTACAGGGTGGGCCAAAAAACGTGCCACTTTACTTTTGTCCACCTTTTCACCAATTGTTGATCGATTTTTAAATTTTTTTTCACTAGCGCACTTTGCAGACAATTTGCAATAACGTGATTATTACATATCCACCCACACCATAAATGCGTTTCTACACTACCTTGTAAAATATCAATAAAATATGCACACATAACGATAATAACAAACAAACATTTTGGTAAAATTGAAAAAAAACACTTTAGACCAACATTGCAGTAAATGGTCTGTATGATACTAAACTGTGTGAGTTTAACACTGTCAACTGTCATACGGATCATTCATCGCAATGGTGGGCTGAAGTGTTTTTTCATTTACCCAAATTCTTGTTATTGTCGTTAGTTTTTGCTTACATTTATATTTCACAAGGTAGTGTAAAAGTGTGGCTCGGTAGTCTAACGGTAACGTGTCGGACTTGTAATTTTGAGGTAACTCAGAGGCGTAGGTTCGACTCCGCATCAAAACAATGCCGGGTAACGACTTAGGCAGCGCCGCCCTATGGGCCGTAAGGCTCGGGAAGGACTTTACGTTTTTTAGTGTAGAAACACGTTTACCGTGTGGTGGGATCTATAATAATCACATTATTGCAAATTGTCTGCAAAGTGTGCCAGTGAAAGAATTTTAAAAATCGGTCAATAATTGGTGAAGATATGGACAAAACGAAAGTGGCACGTTTCTTATGGCCCACGGTGTACAATGTTTCTACCAATCATCTACAGAGAAGCAGTGGTTTTGGTCAGGAGTCACTTGCTCTGGCTTGGGTTGCCCCTGCTGGAATCTGAGCCTTTCCTTTTCACGGGTGGGCATAACTTGTCGAAATATAATAAACGGAAGGGGCTACGCGTTCTGTGTATTCAGTATTTAGCGGCGTAGGCGCCACGGTCTCGTGGGTGCGAGAAAAAAAAACAACTGAAAAGTTGGTTTTCTACTTTTTCTAAACAGAGAGTCGAAGATTCATTAATAAATATATTATATCACGTTTCCACAGAGGTGTTCTCGGATGCGCTTAAAATGTGCACAATTTATTTTCGGACGAAGGTTTGCTTTCGGACCTCGCTGCCCCCATTGCCCACCGTGCCTCCTCGGCATTAGTTACTAAAATTGTTTAAAATTAAAAATCACAATCTAACAAAAACGGTTTCAAATCTTACCCAACGCTGACAAAACACTTGAATATGAAAAAAACTGAACGGATGAATAAAAAATGGATTTAGTCAATACGCCAAGTAAAGAGGGTTAAAAGGGTCATGTTGCTTGATCAACGTTTGCAAATGTTTTTTGCCATTTGTTGAATAAAACTAGTTTCTCAACGTAAGTTTCTAATTATATTTGTACGATATAATAGAAAGATTTTCAACCAATTACGGGTACAGTTGACGCGTTCGATCGTTTATCTACATACCTGTGGATGTTGTTGACATTTCTTATTCCTTCGGTCGGTGTCTACGTACTACACTTCTGCAGTGGATAAGCGAGTATGCTGTGCGGGCTTATACCACCCCAGACAATGCGGCATCATACTTAAACAACGCTAAGATCGCAGAGACTACATCGTCGTTTGTTTTATGACCCGTAAGCTGGTCATCGGAGCGTGATGCGCGCCAGCACTGACCACAACGCTGACAATGAGTCTAATACCCCGTTTACACGATCGAGCAAAGATTGAGCAAACATCGAGCTGGCTCGTCCAGCTAACATGCAACAGCTCCTGGAGCCAGCTTGATCGTGTAAACGGGGTATAACTGACCACATTGTCGTCGGCGTGCCGGGCGCGGTGATTTAGGATTGCCAGCAGCGACAAAATTACTGGCCGCATGCACACACGGAGGCGCTGAAAATGACGGACTTAAAAATGACGGTCCATCAAAATGTCCAGGCATGAAATTGACGGACATAAAAATGGAGGACAAATTTAGAATTGGCAGAACATGAAGTAGCTTGACATGAAATTGACGGACATGCAGATACAAGACATGTTTCAAGTGGCTAAATATATACAGGCCTAGATTGAGTAGACTTCGATTTAGCATTGCTCCCCTGTAGCTAATTTTAAGTTGATGTTTTCGTTATATTTTATGCAATTCAACACATTATACATAATGCATATTATACAACTTACCTTGTGGTGTGATTTGTGTTCCGCCCTTGTGTCGAAAAGAATTGCACACTGCATTGTACATAATCTATTTTGCAAACGATACATATTTTATTTTCCAATTTCACGTCCGTCAATTTCATGTCCGGCATTTTCAGTCAACCCGCACACGCACAGTCACACCCGCAGCGACGTCGTAACGAACGCCTCTCATCTCTCTCGTAATGATGTTATTTATGCAGCAGCAGCAGCAGCGTCAACGAATGTACAAAAGCGAGTCGTTTTCTAATTAGAGTTTCGAGCGATATATGCCGTATCCTGCGTGGTTACAACAGTGACGCTTGAAATACGGCTTTTGATTACACCTGCTGGCAAAAAAGCCGAGTTCCGTTCGTGAAAAGGAGAATAACTTTGAGGCTTCAACCGTCTTATGACGGTTATAAGTGTTGCACAAATAGGCTGCACCATATGTTGACACAACAAAGCCTGTATGTTAAGCTACCACTGTGCTAGTTGAAAAATTACTGCAATCACAAGAAAATGCAGCAGTCGCTATTTGCATTAATTTAAGACCAGCGCCACAGCATTTCATTATTTTCTGCGAGTTAGCTGATGAATCAAGCTGGGTCGATGACGTTGAATCGCATGGCATAAGCATATTGTGACCCATATAGCTACGATTGTACTTTTACTGTATGATATTTTACCATTTGACGGCAGTGAAGTCGGAAATGGCAATGTACTCATAGTTATGTTAAAGGCCAATGCACCATTAGTCTACGGAAGAGACTCTATATCTGCGTTCCGCACGCACTTAGTGTGTCAGAACTGATTCTGTCAAGGCAACATCACATCACAGACTTGGTCAAATAAGTCTCACGTCCTGCATTTTATAACGACTTCCCGTCATTTAATATTGCATTATAGAGTACAGTATGTCATTAGTTCGCTCCGTGCTATGAGCTAAATTATTTGCCAATGAAGACGCAATACACTAGTAACAGGAACTACTGTAAAACCTACCAGATAATTACTATACAATGCACACCATTTGCATCCGTCTATAGGGCCTACTGCTACTGGACCTAGAAAACAGATACTAGATCTTGTGGCTTATCATCAATATTGTTGTCTCTGAAAGTCAGCTAGCTAGCAAACGCATATTACAACGTAAACTCTGTCTCCGAAGTTCTTGTTGCACTTTCAAATAATTACATCATGTAAAGTAGAACCTGTAGAACCCCTGTAATGCAAAATTTGAAGGGCATGTGAACATAGTTATTCAGCTAAATCGTCGTTCTCTACATTTGTACAGCCTCTGTGCCAACGCGTCATGTAAGCAAGCCTATTCAGGTTTGTATTGAGAAGCAGTGCAAAGACAAAACATGGCCAAAGCAAATGCGTTCTGGCAGGGAAGGACAAATGTCAGCAACGCAAAAACAGCAAAAACAAGATATCTGCGCGGCAAAGAATTGGGATGGCTTTGAATGCATTTTAGCCAAGCAGGCGGTAGGCCTATGTCAAATAGCCAAAAACGGTTTATGCCTATACGTAGGCCTATTTGCAGTTTCCGCTCTTCCTACAAAAAATGTTTTTGGAAGTTTCATGCGATTGATGTCATTTTTTTTCTAGCGGCAATTTAGGAACATAGGCCTACCGGTAGACTAAAGTCAAGGACGATTCCGAATTTCATACAGGCCATCCTACCAATGTACACTGCGTCTCAAAAACATCTCCGACATTTTTGACTGTAACTTGTAAACCAATTATTAAATTTTGATAATTTTTAGTACAAATATTTCTGACACAACTTGCCATCAAATGACTATTTAGTTTTCCACTTCACCTAACGTTTGTTTTTGCACTACCTGGGGAAAGCACAACCAGCGAAATATCACTTTTTATCCAGTGAGATGTGATTGCTTAATGAACATAACACGTAAAAAATTTGTTCACATTTCTGACATTGTGGCTGACATTTCATTCAGTTGTCCATTTTTCAACTGCTTACAGTAAAATCGCTCTAAGTGTTGTTTCACTATGCGAACACAGGCAAGAAGACGCTTTCTCCATTAACTTGACAGCAGTATCGATAATTTTCTGCTCCAGACCAACACAGGCTCTACCAGAAACTCCTGACTTTACAAACATTTCTAAGCTTCATCTGGTAGACACACTGCTGCAAGACAGTCAAACCTTGTAATAGACTTGCTGTTGGGGCCCACAAATTAGGAAAAATGGAATTTATTGACGTTTTCCCATTCATTTTAACACGCATTGTGCCTGGTCTGCTTTCCCCAGGTAGTGCAAAAGCAGAGGTCGGGTAAGATAAAAACTAAAACAGTTATTTAATAGCCAGTTGTGTCAGAAATATTTCTGCCAAATATTATTAAAATCTGCTAATTTTTTGTTCAATGCACGATGGATAATGTTGGGGATGTTTTTTAGGTTTTATGTTTTTAACGCATATTTCGCTTGATCTGCTTTCCCTAGCTAGTGCAGAAGCATACATTGGGCGAGGTGGGAAACTGAACGCATTTGATGGCAAGTTTTGTCAGAAATATTTATATCAAACATTATTAAAATTTAATATTTGGTTTTCAAGTTACAGTCGAAAATGTTGGGGATGTTTTTTGAGACACAGTGTATAAGTGTTTAGGCTTACTGATTTCGTAGCGTTTTTATCACGCGTGTACATATTTTGCTTCTGTCTGTTTTTTCTGGCTTTTCGATGTAAATAACCGTGCTCATTGTTATAATACATCATAGGCGTGCGCCGTGCCAACGTGTTTCGTTCAAGGTGATTCGTGCAATGTTTTAGCATGCAAGACGGCGCCCATTTTAAGGGTCGACTGCGTGACGTTTGATCTGGAGCGGACTCGCTAGTTTCATGGGCAAACGAAAACGAATGCGCATTCGTGACTATTGCCTACATTACCATTTTACAAAGTATAATTTATCAGTGGCAGTCGAATGCAAAGTAATTGAGAAGAAGGCCGTGTAAGAAATAGACTAGAGTGAAGAAAATCTGAAAAAAGCCAATACGCTTAAGATTGAAAAAAATCGACTAGAGATAAATTGCTGCATTGAATGGCATGCAGAAGACTAAAACATTGCACAGAAAGAATAGCGGAATTATGACTGAAAGCAGCCGGCGGTTGAAGACGATTTGATTTTGGCACGGTTATACTGATAAAGTTACGATTAGACCTATTAGTAGATGAGATAACATCACTAAATGTTAGCTAACGTCGATATCGCTCTGAAGATGTACGTTGTTGAAAAAAATGCTGCATATACACTACTGCGTAGGCCTAGCAGTTTATCGTAGGCCTAAATATCCACAAGGTTGTTTATTTATGCGTATACACAGTGGCGCATTTTACAGGATTTTACGAAATCTCCGGTTTCGTAAACTTACAGAACGTATGCAAGTTTTTGCAGCTTGAATAGGCCTGTATGGCAGAGACACAAATGACATAGGCTTACGAGGTCTACTCTCGGCGCGACGTAATGACAAATTGTGAGTTGCGGAATTTTGTTGACTCAGAGCGGATATTTTCCGCACTGTCCACTTTCAGCATTATCACTTTCGATATTTGTTTCCCTATTATGTACGCATTAATTTGCTGTTGCGTTCTATTTATACTTTTGTTGCTTTTATTATTTTACCTGTGTTCTATGGACGATTCTGTCTGAAATAAACTTGATTGATTGATTGATTATACCAGCTCTGTTGGCGACATTTTGTACTAAAACATTTGTAATGTTTTCTATTAGTATTTTTGCGCCAAATCCCATTTATCGCCTATGTGTAACTGTGTACCGGCATCTACGTTTCCGGTGCACTGCTGACGAGCGATCTAGTGGCAACGACGACGACATCGATGACTTTAAACGTCAGTATAAATTTATTGTTGTAATCGGCCAAACTGCAACTTCTGCATTGCATAAGGTAGTGTAGCGACAGTATTAACGTGAAGTGGGCTAAACTACAGCCATTTATGTCAAGTTTTTCTTGATGTTCGGTGGCAAAAATTATCAAAGTCGACTAATGTTTCACAGAGTTATTCAAAAAAGTGGCCCGTTTTTGAGACACGGTGTAGTTTTTAGTTATTTATTGGCATTAGTCACTAATATTCAGTATGCCGTTGGGATTATGGCTGCTAATTGCACTATGCTGCTTATGTATGCATTATAGACCGAAGAAACTTGATGGCATCAGACACGTGTTTGAGAGCACTTCTTCGCGTCGCTAAAGAGCTGTCGCAAGACGATCTGAAGTCGATAAAGTTTCTCGTTTCTGATATTGACGG
>Ga0209671_1007898_pt1 | contig 11098 bp, 7 predicted proteins | sample WorMetHERISLAND2_2_FD_187401 | JGI IMG/M metagenome (GOLD analysis project Ga0209671, IMG submission 187401) | Marine gutless worms symbiont microbial communities from Max Planck institute for Marine Microbiology, Germany - Olavius geniculatus... | ecosystem: Host-associated > Annelida >...
TTTCAGTACCAATTGGGTCTCTAATAGGTACTGAAACGCTGGCCATGTTAGTAGCCTAGATTGTGTATTGGTCTTCTATTATGTGGCATCTGTCAGTGTTCATTCACTTGCGCCTTGTTGTCCAGCTGTGATGTTACACTGTAAATCGTAACACATGTTCTGTCATTGAAATAAATAAAAAATAAGTAAACTTGATCTTGCCTGTCGTGGTTGAGAAGGGCACTTGCGAGGTCGCGGAACAAAGCTGGGTCCTCGGGTGAGAAGAAGCCACTCGCAATCTCATCGATGCATTGCTTCAGCTCCTTGTTCTTCTCGTAGTAATCACGTGGCTTGTACCTTAACACAATACAAACTAGAAGTGATCAGAGATCTCAAACTTCCACCGAGACACTGCTGCCGCCTAGCGAACACAATGAATCATGAATGCACCGTTTCAAATCCCTGTTCCTCTCATAATGCTCATGTGGCTTGTACCTGAATACAATGTATAAACTAAAAGCGATCAGAAAAAAAGATAAGCAAAACACAACTGCAAGTAAGCAAGTAGTTTCCTTGCATTTTTGCATCTGCAGGTAAATGCAAATTCCACTGGTGCATCAATATACTATTTACACACAAACATTGCATTAACTACATACAATCTATCTATACATGCAAAACTGAAAACCTGGCATATTTTATGAGCTACTTTTGTCACCTAACTCTCACTGGACTGTCTGCCCACAATCGCACTCCAATAAAGCCTGATTAAAGATTCAAAACAAAAATAAAATTCAAACCCTTTTGCACGTAGAGCTTCGACCTCATCAACCTTCATGCCAAAGATGAAAATGTTGTCCTCCCCCATCTCTTCGGTCATCTCGACATTTGCGCCGTCAAGTGTTCCAATTGTCAAAGCGCCGTTCAACTATGTGACACACACAAATTAACCGCATCGATCGAGACCATTGACGAAGAAATCAGTCAACAAAAATGCATTTTGTCTATAATGCTAAAAGTCCTGAGCAAATGAAACAGGTGCAATGATACTCAAAGCTACAATGCACACCACAGCTTGGGCCAACTTAGCCTTCTATCCTCTCTGGGATTGTAATATCGTCAAGATGGACATGGACAAAATTTTATATTAGTCAGCCAACAAAGATATGGACTAAGAAGTAAAATAACAACAAAACAAAAACAGTCCTTGCCAGCTATGGGAACAAAGTGTAGATGGCAGACTGTTCCACATAGCAGGCCTGCATAACAGTAGCTCTATGGTACTCCATGAAAAAACTACACGACTCAGGACTTGACAACAGTCACGCAACTTCAAGCTCTGTACTGCATTGCCAATTCTGAGACTGACCTCTTAACTCCCAAACCTCACCAATGTCCCACGCTAACAACATTTTAGATAAATGCCTGAGTGGGTGACATGAAAAAATTATGCTGCTATGAGATGGACAACCATCTGGACTAATCAGACCAGAACCTACAAAACCTACCTCCATCCAGTCAGGAAATGTCATGCTGCATCAAACCAAATTTTACATGTCTCACAACATACCATAAACAAGCCTACACAATCCAGAAAATGTCATGCGGCTGTCTGATATTCTCTGGCCTTTGACGGCTCCTTTTCATGGGGCCCCTGTTTGCCAAACATGCTGACCATACCTATATCCACCTCTGGTAGTCATGTTTTAATCTGACTGATTGAATGACTGACAAAAACAATAGCAAAAAATCAGCCGGTACCATGAACTTCATGTTGCCGGTGCCGGAGGCCTCTGTACCAGCTGTTGATATTTGCTGGCTGAGATCTGCTGCGGGTATGATCCTCTCGGCCAGCGTGACACGATAGTTCTCCAGGTAGACACATTTCAGTCGACGGCCGATGATTGGGTCGCTGTTGACCGTACGTGCCACGTTGTTGAACAGTTTGATGATCAGCTTAGCTGTGTGGTAGCCTGGAGCCGCCTAGACATAGCAAATTAACACCGTTATACTCTTGCGAGCTATTAATGAATTAATCAGTCTCTCACTCAATGAGACAACATTATCATATGCTGATGGATATCTGTACATTCTTGCTGCATAATTAAGTGATATGACTAACTGGCCGACAACAGTCAGAATAACTGTAGATGTAATATAACGGAAAATAACAATTTTCACCTTTGGCTTCGATTTCAGCCAATCTTCAGTTCCATCATCAAATAATACTTTAAAATATGGGGGCCCAATGCCGACATATTATGCAGCCATCCACGCCGCTATTCACATGCTGCACTTACTTAATATACCAGCCATAAATCTCAAACAGAAGTCCACTTTTACACTCACTCACCTTGCCTCCCATCATGATAGTGCGAGGCACGAAAGGCATGTTGGGGTTCTTCTTGAGTCGGTTGTACAGGGTTATGATGTGCAGAATGTTCAGCAGCTGACGTTTGTATTCGTGAATGCGTTTCACTTGGATGTCAAACATCGAAGCCGGGTCCACAATGACGCCGTATTCCTTCTCTATGTAGGTAGCCAGTTTCATCTTGTTCTCCTGTAGCAGACAATTAACCAATCATTCATTCAATCAATCCCTACAAAATGTGTCTATGAACAAATAAATGAATAAACACATAAGATGAGTAGGCCCAACATCAATCAAATTTTTCGATGTGAAAAACGATGTTATTAGCTAGTAGGCCAAGATGCCACTCAAAGATGATGTCCTTAATTGCAAATGATATGTGAGTGAATATAAATCGCAAATAAAATGCATACAACAAGCATGGAAACTGGAATATCAGAGTGCCAGTTTTTTGACCACATTGAACATGCGAGGGTCATCCCAATAGTTTCTGGCCTCAACATATTAGACATTAATATTTTCTACAATCTATACATTACTGAAAAGTACATACTTTACGAACTCTAGTGAGCCGGTTGCAGATATGACGTCGTTGTAATTTATGATGTCATATAGCTTTAAACCGAAATGATTTTAAACACTAACGCAAACAGCATAGAATCAGGCTCACTGTTGCATGACAATTTTCCAGTCTGTAGCTAGGTTTACCAAAGTGGAGCCCCGTGGCATGTGATTTTGTGAAAGCCCTAACAAATACGTTTGTGAATTTCTCATTTGCATATGTGAATATACAATAGCCTACATTTGCGCTAGTCGCAAATAAGAGCATTTGAGTCAATTATGACTTCATGCAAATACGAGGGGCATTCAACACTAAGTTCTGAGCCTCAATATATTCAACAAAATTTTTTTAATGTCTATATATCAGTCAAAGGTACCTACCTTGTGTATTCGTGTGAGCAGACTGTGGAAGTGACGTTATCGTAATTTATGACGTCATAAGAGCATTAAAAATGCATAGAGCATTTGTTATCTCTATTGTTATTTAAGTGTTTCTGTTGTTCTTGTCTGCTCTTGTGGCAAATAAACGTATATACATTAAGCCGAAACGATTTGATGTGCTAATGCAAGCAGCGTTTGAATCAGGCTGGTAGTTGCATGAAACTTTTTCAGTCTGCAGCTGGATTTACCAAAGTGGAGCTCCTTGGCATCTGATTTTACGAAAGCCCTGACATATACGTTGATGAATTTCTCATTTGGGTCTGTGAATATATTATAGCCTTATCTGTGGTAGCCGCAAATCAGAGCACTTTGGCCAAAATACGATGCAATGCAAATATCTGATGGTATTAGTTGCACTTTGTCATACTTAGGTGCCATTGCAAGCATAACAACTACATAGTGTCTTGATCACATTGGGACTTGGGGACATTTTCAACAAGAAATTTGAGCTAATGCTCACGAGATGCACGAAAGCCTATAGCAGTTCCGGTTCAGTAGTTTAGCTGAAAATTGGGGTGTTCACACTAAGTGAATATACAAATACCAAATTCTCTATCTGGATCGCATGACGATAGTAGCGTGGCGCCACCTTGTGAATGATATAAACTTGTGTCACAAACTGAAATTGCCAAAAAATCCATAAAACTCCCCATTCAGGCGTTCAAGGTCATTCAAGGTCATTGAATTCGGCGCCAATCGAAAGCCAGTGTACGACTTCCTATTAGTGATTAATAGTAACCCAGGCCCTATCTCACACCGTTACTGAGATACAGCAACTTATTGGCCAAAAATCGTAAATTTTGCCCACTCCCTCTCATTTAGCACCCTCGTTCGGGGTGGCCCCCTTTAAATTTATGGGAAAGCTTTACAGTTCCTGAGACTAGAGTCTTCCAGGCAGCCGACGGTAAAGATTTGGTGATCGTAGCTTGCAACATTTTTGACTGATCCACCCATGTGATGGACAGACAGACAGAATTGTGATGGCTAAGACGTGCTAAAAGCAGTAGCTGCTTTCGCGCGTAAAAATGGGTACTTTTGAAGAAAAACTACTTTTGTCCACTATCCATGATGATGAATTACTCAAGCCTCTTTCACTGACGCTGGAAATCGGTTCTATTTAATGATCTGTACGTCATAAACTACAACGACGTCATATCCACAACCAACTCAAGGATGTATGTTTCACTGATTGTGAAAAATAATGTTGTCTAATATGTCAAGACCGGAAACTTTTGGGATGACCCTCGTATGTTGATAACTTCATCAATTCATGAATCGATCACTCAATGAACCAATGGAATTGTGAACGAATGAACAAATGTATAAATGCCATTGCTAAAGCTGCTGTCTGGGAAATTCGTGTATACTCTGAGTAACAGATGAAAGCTCCAACCCTACTTTACTAAGCTCTTACAGATGGCAAAAAGTAAACTACAAAAATAGTGTGTGGAAACTTAGCAAATAAGCCAATATGCTACAGAGACCTGCTTGACTTTGCCCAGCATTGCCACGAAGCCCTTGTCATTAACGTATTTCTCCAGCTGACGCAGCTCGGACAATTCGGTGATGAATTTGTCACCAATTTTCTATAACAAACAACAAAAATAGTGTAAATTACTGATCTGCTATGACCTGCAATGTCACAGACTGATCTGCGGTAACTAACAAATGCAATTTCTCAGATATGAGCTTACATGCAGTTGATCTGCTGTTATCTGTGGTGTTCAGAAGTGTTCTTGCATTTTCTGTCTGATCACATTATCGACTATTTGTTATACATGCTAACGTATATTGAGCAATCATAAAATAGTTAAGCACGTTCAAGCAATAAGTAGTGCAGTTACCTCGACAATGACGTCAGCCAGACATGGGTTACACAGCAGCAGCCAGCGTCTGGGCGTTATGCCATTTGTCTTGTTCTGAAACTTCTCCGGCCACAGCTCGTAGAAGTCATGAAACCTACCAGCAACCAGACACAAGGTTAAAAGACTGAAGGTTGTGTTGTAACACAATAGCCCTTCAGTAAATTCTATTTTTAACTCTGAATTATGAATCCATCTAATTTGCCCGAATTTGCTTAATTATTCATTAGAGTCTGGCCTGTCTTAGGCTCGGATCAGGTCATGATCTTTTTATCTACTTCCCTATTGGTTAATTTCAGCTACATGCTGGCCTGTCAGCCAGAGAAGAGGGGCATGGCTTTTTCTCTAGTGTGTGTTGAAGTTTAATGGCTGTATGTGTTGACAGTGGTGTTTTCTTTCAAAAAATTTGGATTTTTCTTGCGATTTCGAGTTTCTGGAGTTGTTATTGGGTAAGAAACTATCGCTAACTAGAAACTACCATGCAGCACTCTTCGACCACCGGGTCTCAGGACTCAAGTTCCAACATTTTTATCATGGAGCCAGGTATTCCTGGTGCAGCTATCCCACTATGAACTGGGGGTCCCACTGATAGTGTGATGCTCATTATGGGTATCACATCTCATGATCTCAGAGCTAGGAAGCATCACCTGCCATATTGGATCACGCAGTGTTACTTGCCACCAGACACATGCCAACGTGTCGCGACTTAACCACAGCCAAGCAAACCAGTACTTGATTTACCTATTTATGATGACAGAAAAGTGACCGAGGATAGCAACCGCTTGACCGTACTAACTACTATCGGCTAAGAAGAACAAAGATTATGACTGACGTTGTGTTTTTGATGATGTCCGAGTGAATCTGTGCCACTCCATTGATAGCGTGGCTGCCAACGATACACAAATGTGCCATGTTGATTCGTTTCCCAGTTCCTTCCTCTACGAGTGACATGCGACGCAGACGATCATTGTCTCCCGGCCAACGCGCCTTCACCTCCTGGCAGATCACCCACAGTGAACAACAGAGCAAACAGCCGATACTTGCAAGCATAGACTTGAGCCTGGCCAACTACAACTTATGTATTCCAAGAAAACAGGAATAAAGTCCTCAACGACTGTCCAAGACTTCAAGGACAGAAAATCGTAAACGTGGCCTTGAAAAGATCTGGCCTTGGCCTCAAAGACCACTGGCCTTGGCCTCTAGTCACTTGCAATAAAACACAGATGTGCTTTGGACTATAAGTTAATATTATTTGTATGATACGTCCACTTTGCTGTCACTGTGATTGTGCGGGATTAAGTATCTAAATCTGCACTTAAATTTAGGACCTAAATATGGTATAATTACTTATTTTATCAACAAATTACTTTACGCACTTACTTTTGAGAATTGTTGCAACTGGATTTTTATTGACTTTGCTCTTATTCAACCAACGAAGTTAAAAGCAACAAAAATACAGTAGAAAGAAATGCCTTATTTATCAAAAGCAACTCTGGAGAAAGCACAAGCAAGCAAACATGAAACGTATACAATGGCCAACATACATCAAGGAACTTGGCGTTGATCTCGTAGATAATCTGCAGATGTCTCGGTAGCAGTCTCTCCAACAGATCCACTGGCCAGCGTTCCAACGCTTCGGGGAGCACTGTGTGATTCGTGTATGCAAACGTACTCAGCACTGTCTGCCATGCCTACCACAACACAACACATCTCAGAGCTATGGAGCGTCACCTGCCATATGTGATAACACAGGGTTACCTATGACTGGACTTAATGCCAGCCAGGCAGATTGATACAATAGGCCCTATGATATGACGAATGGTTTACTAGTGGAAAACTAGCCAGTAAGCAGCTACAGCATGTGGCAAAAAGTGTGTCATAATGGCGACGGCGTGAACGCTCGATTCGTTTTTTTGCCAGTTAAATTTGAACATCGTAAACAAAATTATGTTAACAAAAGTGCTTACTCGACGTTTCAGAATTTTGTTATAAATTCTTTCTGCACAATAACAGAATGAGTTCATCATGGAATGGATGCATAGAGCTGATGAATAGAGGTTTAATAAACTTTGCTTCAGGTTGTTACAGCAGACTTGATATAGAGTCCTGTCAAGAGTTAATAGCTGACAATTCCCTCTGCACATTTTGCACATAAAGTTTTACGACCTTCCATATATTTTCGATTATGTTTATGTCCAACGATTGTACTGGCCACGCAAAACCCAAAAAGCGATTTTCTGTTTTCCACAGATGAGTAAATACTGAGCGATGTACAGGGGCTACCATGCTGCTAAAAGAAGTGCTTTACAGCAAAACGTTTGCAGACACCTGACCATAAATTTGCATCGAGTGCATTCACATAGTTACAAGGGTCAATATTTCTGCCAACTGGTACTGGTTCTTTTGCTGCCTTGTCAATTCTTTGCCTATTGTACCCACAGAACTTCAATTGATTCGTTTGGTAAATTCTTAAGTTACTGGATTGTTTGCAGCAATCACGTTAATGTACTTTGTCCCAAGGCAATCGTTCAACGTCCACAAAGAGTCTCATTAATTCCGGTATCGCCAGTGAAGGATGTGTGTCGTTCAACTGGATCGCTACCTGTACACACGCACACGCACATCATATGCTAATCAACATACACTGTGCTGTAAACTTGTTCTGCTATAATCATATTCAATATGTACTACACTTTTTTATGTACAAAAACCCCTGCTGTAACTAGGGTAGCCGACCATACCTGCCTGCACCCGAAGGCCAATAAATATAAATAGTTTCTTACTTACTAACAAAACTTGCAAACATAAACTTCCAGTACCCCCAAAGTATTACTAGCAAGCAATTTGCGAAGTATTTGAGTGCAGTCAGTAACCCTGTTTAGAGTATGGGGGGTTGCAAGATAGGGGGTCCGACTTGGTATCACAGGGTAGTGGTTGTGTTATTTGTCCTATTTGTTTGTTCAGACAGTTTTCTGGTAAAATGTACCACCAGTCACAAAACATTCGTTACAGACAACAGTTAAACAGAAAAACGTCAGACACAACTTTGTACCATAAGCACGACCATTAGTATGATCAGCTAAAATTGACAATGTTTATTTATGGTGCTACTGATCAATGTAGGACAGAGACAGGCAGCCACTGCTGCCAATCTTTGGACCAAGCCAATCAGCCTAAGCCACAGATCTGCCTCAAGTCAGCTACACACGACAGCTACACTGTCTACATTCACCACCATCATTTACTGTTAAGCCTGAAAACTAATTACTCATTTTACTTAAGTGATTGTAATGATAGCTAAACAGTGATAGCTAAATATCACAAATAAACAATAAACATAGTTAAATTTTTAATCAACATTAATGACTAATTACTTGCTACTTTTTAAAATTTGCTATTAAGGAAGTAAAATCTAAATTTATACAGCACATAAAGTTAAAAGATAACCTCTAATGCACTAATTAATCTGCATATCGGCAATCTAAATAATGTTACTAATCTCAATAATATAAATATTGAAATTCTTAATTGTCATCCTAAGCTCTGCTAAGTAAGATTACTTTGACACAATACCTTTGCCGGAAACGATTCAAATGAGGTTCTGACATGATCGCGGATGCCATACTTAGCGGATTTAAAGCGTCTCAGGATATCCTGCAGAGTCGCTGCTACCAGGAAATACTCCTGCTTCAGGCGCAGCTCCTTGCCCTCAAAAAACTGAAATGCAACAAACAACAAATATAATAAAACAATGATGAGCACACAGCTGTAAAGGTTGCACTGTTAAGTCCTTCCTGAGTCACAACATGGCACTGATCTCTATTTCCTTGGCTATTAGCCTGACACCAAGTTTCCAATATGAACCTGATTTAGGCTGCGTTCACACAGACATGAGTACAAGTACGAGTACGGGTCCAGGTTTCTGTTTATGGCCCGTAGAAGCTTAACTCGTACGAGTAGAGTGTTCATGGTCACTTGTACAAGCACATAACTCAATGTATGTTGGCCATATTGTAAATTCGCAGTGAAATCGAATCGAGGAAATGCTTTGCCATTAAAACAACAATATTCCACTACAAGGTTACTATTTTTACAAACCGCACATCTCTAATGACGAACAATTTTACGATGACGTCAGTTCTGATGTCAAATGTGTGCCACGATTTTTAGAAATTATATTAATGCTATTTACGAGTAGTTTACTTTCTACAAGTTGGATAAAAACACGACCTGCACAGAAACTACTCGTATGAGTGAAATTTACAGGTAACCCGTACTCGTATCTATGTGAACGGCCGCCATTGAAATACATGCAAACTCGTGTTTGCCGAAACTCGTATACGGGAACCTGTACAGTGCCGGACTCATGTGAATGCAGCCTAAAAAGATTTTTTGATCAACAAGATAATGTTCATACGAACACGAAGTCTGTCCAATGCATTGGTGTTGGATGAGTGGCGCCGCTACGTGGCAGCCGCATTTTCCGCGTGTCCGACGAATTAGTATGGCCATACGCGTTTCTGCTTGCTGAAAGTATGACTGTGTTCTAGCCTGTGGTTTCTGCAGTACGAAGGTGCATGTTATTTTCCAGTTTGCCGAGCCCTCGTGGAATATTTCGCCTGGAAAACCTGCTTCATGCTCAAGCCTAGCTAGACTGTTGGCCGCGGCCATGTTCCGTGTGTCCAACATGTTCAGCCATGCATGACCAAGTCTACAGTCGTGGCCAGCTGCTGGGGCTATGGCTGCAAGCCAAGGACAGCTTCACTGATGACACTCGCTGCCAGGTGTGGTCTGCAAGGCTTGGGTGTGAGAGGTCCAGGTCCCGCGGCCATTGCGGAGGACAACACCAACTTGCAGCCACTGCCCATCGATGGGCTGATCGACAACTTGACATCGTCTTGCCGCTGTTTGCTGGACGACCTGCGACGTTTTCCTGAGATGCCGTTCAGATGTGGATTGTGTGTGGCGCCGCTACTTTGGCAGCTGCGTTTTCCACGTGTCTTGGACGTTCATCAGGCCACCTGACATTGTCGCACGTGACACACTGTCATGGTTTCCAGACAGTCCTACATAGTTTGTCGTGACTTGCGGTTTTATTTGTGGACCGTAAGGTTTTTTTTACTTAGGCCACGTTAAAAAATCGTAATGTAATGTAATTTCAATAGTTTACAGTATATGTCTGTATAAATATAATCAGTGAGCTGTTTAGACTGGTAGAAAAAAATCAAAAAGTTTAATTTTAAATTGTACAGCAAAAATGTTACTGTCATCCTTAGCTATTATTATAACCGAACAATTAATGTTGTCAGTCACGAGACCATTCAATTTGTCACCAGTGCTTTCACTAGGTCCATCGTCACCATGCATCTACCTTGCACCGTTATTGATATATGGTGCCTCAAAGATAATGAGGTCACAACCTTGACCTTTTGGGGTCACCTGACGTCATTGGTCACGTGACCATTCGACTGGCGGTGGGCGACTTCCTATGAGTGGTCCATGGAGACCATGCGTCTATCTTGCACCGTTATGGAGATATGGCATAACTCAACTGTTGGACACACGAACATGGACATGGAAAGAAAGAAAGAAAAAGGGAAGAGAAAAAAGAATGAAAAGGAGAAAAAGAAGAGAAAGGAAAAAAGGAAGGGATACGAGAAGGAGAAGAGAAAGGCGAAGGGGAAAAGAATAGAAAAGGAAAGGTAAAGGGAAGGAGAAGCGGAAAGGAAATGGGAAGGAAAAAGGAAAAAGGGAAAGGGCAAGGAGAAAGGAAAGGGAAAAGAGAAGGGGAAAGGAAGGGGAAGGGAAAGAGGAATAAAATAGAAGGAAAAAGAAAAGGGGAAGGGGAAAGGGGAAGAGAAAAAAGAAGGGAAAGGGGAAGGAA
>Ga0209671_1007900_pt1 | contig 11098 bp, 9 predicted proteins | sample WorMetHERISLAND2_2_FD_187401 | JGI IMG/M metagenome (GOLD analysis project Ga0209671, IMG submission 187401) | Marine gutless worms symbiont microbial communities from Max Planck institute for Marine Microbiology, Germany - Olavius geniculatus... | ecosystem: Host-associated > Annelida >...
ATATTACTGGTCATTTCACCGCAAATACGCACCGGTCCCATGCAGAAAACAGTTTGCGTTTTGTGAAATAAAGAGAATTCGACGGTAGGCCTATAAATCACACGGGTCATCGTCGTCATTATGTATTTCTGAAATGCAGTAAGTTCAACAAATACAAGCCTATTAGGCCTATGACAAAATTTTATCAAAAGGCTGCTAAAGAAGCATGATGTTCATTGACTGGCCTCTTGTGTTAATAAACCGTATATTTAAAAAAATAACTTAGAAAGAAAGTCAAATGCACGAGCAGAAAAAAAACTGGAGATATGCGCAGAACATTGATGACTTCTGCACTGCTGTATGCGTACCTGGAGATCGATAACTTGGTCACGCCTGACTGCAGCCTGGTAACACGCGCTGTTGTCACAGTCGGTCTTGGCACCGTCGTGACGTTGTTGACTCCAGTTGCTAAGCAACCCACCACTGCTGCTGCTGTTGCTGATGCAACCCGAACATTGGCTCTCGACCTATATCTTACCTGCAGCTGCTGGCCTGTGTTACGTTTTTAACCACAAATGACAGTGGCACTCGGTTAGGACTACGTGAACTGCAGGAAACCTACGATAAGAATCAGCCTTTATAGTAGCCAGGTGGGTTTCGAACTGAACTAGCTTGCGTAGGCCTAAGTACATGTATATTCGCACTCGTTATAAGGTCGAAGGTTAATGAATGCTTTACTCTTGTTAACACGACGAAGCCAGTTTAACGAGCAAGCTTGTTGAGCAATCTCGTCAAGCTAGCTTGATCGTGTAAACGGGGTTTGAGTCTTTTGCTTGTTTGCTTGTTGATATAATAAAAGCTATGGAAAAAGATCACAGTGTGAAAAAGCACAATAATTTAAGCACGGATTTATGGCATTCAAGTGCAGTGGTGCATTATTCGCTATTATTCAGTCCGCTAAAATGCTACTTTTTTGCATTTGTTTGTTCGTTTGTTACTTTATAAGTCCAACATTTTGTTGAACAGATATTTTGAAACTTGTTACTTTATAAGTCCAACATTTTGTTGAACAGATATTTTGAAACTTAGTACGTGTACTTGCAACCGTAAGCGATCAGAAATTTTAAACTCCGCCGAGAATACTGTTGCCACTTGGCGAATATAGTTTAAATTTTCGTCAGATACGTGCGTGCGTCGTCTCGAAATACAATCAACCGGCTAAGTCAACTCAGCCTTTCATTCTTCTGGGTAAATCGAGTAGAACATGTGTCGGGTACGCTAGTCTGTGTTTACACGTTGCAGAACGGACTAGGCAGAACACTGCTTGAAAGTAGCCTGCTGTATGATGAAGCGATATACTCCGGTACCTCCGATCAGGCCAACCTTAGTAGCACAAATGAGCGAATCCACCCAGGCAAGTAGTGATGAGGATGACGACGACGATGATGATGTCGATAAACGAAACTCGGAAGACGAAGATACGGAGCTTGATGAAGACTTTCAGTTGTCCAACGAACAACGATATGAAGACATCAAACAGGCCATGAAGAAACGAATGCGCGCGCTGTCTGGATTAGATGCTTTCGACAACCAGGTCTGCAACTTTTCCGTTTAAGCCTACGTTATTCTTATATTCGCATTTATGTACACGTATTCATATTCGTCTGCGATAACATTTGACAAATCGCAAATATTAACAATAATACGACGGTAATGTTTAACTAACTAAGTAAGTAGGCCTAAACATAAAACTTTTTAACGCATACTGTTTATCTAAGAACCTCTAATGTGTACATTCTGTTTTTGTTTTGCATTTTTAGCGCCGTGATATCGTAAAACGATACGATTTTATGACTGAAGGTACGCTTAAAAACTGACGAATATACAGGGACACTTAGCACGAGGTAAAAACTGGAGATGTGATCTCTAAACCATTAACTGTTTTAAGCTTAATTAAATTAAGTTAAGTGAAATGTGAGTATTATGTGAGCCCATGATTTTTGTATTTTTTTCTTATTTGCCAGCGTTTTCAATTAACATAAATATGTTGTGAAAATTCTGCGCTTGTGTTCAATTTAATAAAATAATAGTTAATGTTTACTGTATATACAGACTGCAAGGCAGCAGATGATCTTTCTGAACGCCGCCGGTGACAGTTTCGGGCGCTCAGCGGAGTTAGGGTCGCAAATGGGTGAACACCTCATCAAATGTGGCTTCGTCGAGACCTATCAGAGGATGTGGCAGCAACATTTCAACGAAACAATGTTCAACTCTGACGAAGTTGATCAGACGCTGCTCTACAACATGCTGGTGTCACTCCAGGTAACACTTTTGTCGACCAGACCTATTCCATTGAATACCGGTAAACGCACCGTAAATTTAATCCGTTTTATGTAATCACGCTTTAAAACATTGACTGCATTCTTATTTGTAATTCGAATCGGTTAGCACTTTGCTAAGTAATTGCAGTTAAAGCAATTTGGATCAATTAAAAAAAGCAAATTTGTTCACTCTTATGGGGTGTTTACACGATCCAGCAAACGTCCAGCAAACTTCCAGCAAATGTATTCAAAATACACGTGCTAATGCTGGACGTTTGCTGGACGTTTGCTGGAAGTTTGCTGAATCGTGTAAACACCCTATTAGTCCCAGTTAAAATGTGTAATTTTATGGAAATTTATTGCTCACGCTCATATAAAAGTAAGTAGCGTACAGTATGTTGGGTTTCCTCACTGTAAATGCAGTCTATTCTGGGTTGACTTGCTTGTGCGAGACAAAATCCATACCAGAATCTAGCGGTCGCATACGTTATTGCATTTCTCAAAATTTACGGTAAAGGTCTGTACAAAGCGAATGAAATGAACTAAACTGCAATATGTCAATGCAATTTAGTTTATATCATATCAGTTTATTTCGTTTATTCTGTACGCGCCCCGGACGCTCGGACGCGCAACGCTGTTTGTTTGCGGTCAGGTAATGTGGAACGTAAGCGATAAAAGCGCAAAGTTCTGCGAGCGAATCATAAAGGCCGGACTTCACGCGGACATGTTCAACTACTTCAAGTCAGACGTTCTTTCGCCGGGCAACATCAATGGGCAGAAGAAAGAGATCAAGAAAATCTTCGTACAGGGACAACTGGGAACGCTGCACAACGTGGTTCAGAAAGCAAAGAGCGCTCGAGAGCACTTCAGAGAATGCAACGCTGTCGATATTCTGCAACCGTTTCGCGAAGAAACATCACTAGGTTTACAGGTGTTCAGTCAATGGATATAATATAATCTGCTTTTGCACAGTTAAAATAGATAAACCTACGAAGCGAAAGAGTAGAATACATTTGGTATCATGACTTAGTTATTTTAGACAATTTCTTAACAAATTACGGAAAATTTTGACAGACAATACCTGTAAACAAACGGAACTTAAAACACGCCTCACGTGAAACATGAATAGCCTCTGCTGCAATTGCATGATTGTATCGCATAGCCAGCAAAAATTAATTTTCAACAATGTCTTTCTGGTAAGCTTAGTTTAATTTGTGATATAATTTAGTATTTTTTTTGTCACTTTTTAAAAGCTTTTTGGCATCCAGCAAGGTCGTGTGTTTCACATTAATTGACTTTTTTTCTGTAATTAATGTTCAAAACATCAGTTTATACGCTTGTTAACGGCAACATTTAAGGACTTGCACATCGAAAACAGCAAAAATTACAAAAGGTGATATTGCCCGCATCACACTGACTGTGTGCCAATGTGCTGCTGAATAATATCACCCTTTGTGATTTTGTTGCTGTTTTGATGTGCGAGTTCTTCAATTTTGCCGTTAACAAGTGTATAAACTTATGTTTTGTACATTAATATTTGCTGTTTTATTACTAAAATAGTGTTTCCTACTGGTGATCAGTTACAAAGATATTGCGCTTCAGATATTTCTTACAGTAGCCAAGCCGCTTATAACTGTTACTTACTACTTAATGGCGTGAATGAACAAAGCAGACGACGCTCGTAAGGTATGACGTCACCGCTGGCCTGCATTGCTGACAATACTAAACAAAATTCCTTTTATATCCACAAAATGGCCATATAACTAAACAACCTAATATTGCATGCGTCACCCGCTTAATATAGACCCGGAAAACACTTCAATAATGCTAATTTAACTAATCGTATTATTGCAGTTATTGGACCGTTGCGTAAAATGGCTAACCATAAACGTCTATAAGATCGAGTCAAACTAAAGTCTGAGCTCATCTCGTAGTTAATCGAGTTCTGGCTAATTTTTGGCAAAAATTCTACAAATTTCGTTGCCAAGGCAACGAAAGTCAACCATGGTAGACTTACCAAAATTATTTATTTGCTCCAACGTCGAAACCCCTTGTTAGATGCAAGATCTCGGAGATATCTCGTACATATGACGAATTAAAGCCCATTTTGTCCCAAATTTTGTTGCCATGGCAACGGGGGTCGATCGGGAAAAAATGCGATTGGCAGCATTCAATGGCCTATCCTTGAAACCCCTTCCCCCTATAGACGCAAAAATCTCGCAGATATCTCTTACACAAGCCGAGTTATAGCCTATTTTGTCCCAAATTTCGTTGCCATGGCAACTAAAAAGGTTCAACGTAAAATTAAATGACACCATTAGATTGACCATCCCCAAAAACCATACCCTTGAACCAAAAATTACGACTCTATCTTATACACAGCCAAAGTTATGACCGTTTTAAGAATTGTTTAATTTTCCCCATAGGCTCCATTGTATTTTTTGGCATTTTTTGAAATAATACGTTAAATATTCATTTCAAAGTTTTGAACCACCAAAAGGCACATCATTGCACGAGACCGCGTCGTTTGAGTTATCGCACGCCAAAATCCGTCGTAGAGTCTGACCTATAGGTGAGTTTCTGAAAAAAGGTATATGTACAGCTAGAAAAATTTTGGCGTATATTTCACCTATTTGCCGAGAAACCCTCCTTGTACAGATTTACATGAAATTTTGCATGATGGGTCATGTAGCCGACGTAACCAACCGTGCCAAATTTTATCTCAATCAAATCAGGAGTTTTAATTCTGTGGGGGTCGAATTTTTGGCTTTCCCATACGAAAGAGAAGTCGCCGTTAACACATGGCTTGAACTACCGTTCAGCCTGGGATCTCAGATCGATTGTGCATATAGCACAATACGACGGAAATGGCATGGTGTCACAACGGGCCAAGTAGATATATAGGAAGCGTGACGCCTCGAGGCTCTTAATTCGTGGTAGGCCTAGTTAGAGTGGATATCGTGTTGCTGCAGATGGTGTCGTGCGTGGCGCTAATGATTCAGTGCTACTTGGTCACTGAGGACGAGAACGAAAAGATCAACTCCGGCGAAACTGTGTTCAAGCTGCTCGTCAAACTTCTCAACTGTTCAGTACGAGGCCGCGGCTACAACGGCGTCAACTTCGCAGTCATCGAAATCATCGAGGTACGCGTGCACAAGGTCACCACCACAGCAAATACAGCTCGAAATGCAAAACTTCAGCTTCAGCTAGAAATCATACCGCGTTTGTGGGTTAAACTTTTTTGCTTATGGAAAAGTCGTCAATGGAAAGACTTTTCCCTGACTCACGGTGACAACAGTTCGTCTCTACTCCTTCACGCTTCAGCTACGCTGTTCTTCAAGTTGTTGTTGCCTTGTTTGGCCTGTATGAGCTACGACTTTGTGCCGTTGGCGCAGGTGATAAACAAGTTGGCAGCGAACGACAGTAACAAAGGGCGAATAGTTCGACAAGGCGCTCTGCCGTACTACGTCAAACTGCTGGAACCGGCGCGTAGTGAACGTGAGCAGGCCGAAGCCGCTCATGGGCTGTGGACGTTGGCGTTCAAGTGCAAGGAAAACATTATCAACGAACCAGGGTGTCTTGACGGTGCGCATTAATAATACTTGTCTATATTCTCGGTATACGGAGTTTTCACGGACGATGCGAAAAGGGTCTGATTCTCAGAACGTGTCAAAAATTTTCTAAGATCGCCATAAGTTTTTTTTTCAAGTTTTCGTATGACAGTACCTTAATGCAAACTAATGTTTTCAATACCAAAGTCATTTGTAACTTTCTTTAAGAGTTTTCGCAAAATTGCATTTTGTTTTACAGGTTATCCGTAAGCAATAGAGATACGTCCTGTGGAACGAGGTATCTGTCCTATTGCCACGCTATATAGCCTAGCAGCTGCGTTTCAGCGTTTGACGCTCTTGTGAGCCTGCAGCCAATTTTGTCTTTAAATAAAAACGGTTGGTTGCCATGACAGCAGGGGTCTTCAGGGGAGAAATTTACATGACACCATTGCATAGCCCGGGCCCAAAAATATATGGTAGGTGAAAACAGCGTGCAATTATCTTTTCCGGGAGCCATGTTATAGTCAATTTTGTCCCACAATTCATTGCCATGGAAACGGGGGTCGACAGGAAAGAAATTTAAATGACACTATCGGATAGCGCCCACTGTTGGGCACTTTAAAATTTGATCAACTGATGATCCGATCGCAGTATTTACGACTGTTTATACCCCGTTCCGAACATTTGCCGTAAGACATGACGTGAAAATTAAAACCTGTTTTTCTGCATGTTAACGGCGCAGAAGTTTAAGATTGTTTGCTGCAACTGGAGTGTAGGGCTGCGGCGGTTGGTAAGCGAAAGTTCGAGTGAGGAAGTAAAGAAAGAAGCGAAAGGCGCGTTGTGGATTCTTGAAGATAAAACACCGTCTGAAGATGAGGACAAAGAAAAGAACGCCGGTAAACTATTGTCCGTGAAAATGCACCATTATCAATCTGTAATCGCTGGATCCACAGTAAACGCTGGTAGAGACATAATCGGCGAATGAGCACAACTGTAAGAGGCAAATTTTGGATTACATGCATTTATTTGCCTTTAATGGGCCTAGATAAATAAATAAAAAATCAGTCAATAAGTCGATTGTTTGATCAATTATATAGTTGTAATTAATTAACACTTGTTTTCGTAATTGTTTCAGCAAATAGTTTTGTTTTCTTATTTTATTAAGGCCTGTGCGTAGAGATGCTTCATAGATCTCCTTCAAATGTTCGGGCAACAAAAATGACATCTGGCCTCCGAAAATACTGTTTCAACAATTTACCAGATCTGTCTCGCGCAAGCAGGCTATCGAAAAAATAGTTGGTTAACAAAATAGAAAGCTGTATGCGTACGTGTGCTGCAAATGCCATTTGTACAAACGAATTATATGAGATCGCTGATCAATGTTCTTATGAAAATACGTTTATTATACGTTGTGGTTGCAGCGAGTGAGGCCGGAGGAGGTCACGTGTTCATTAGCTATCAGTGGGACTCGAAGATGACCGTACTTAAAGTACGCGATCAACTTCGCACTGCTGGCTACAAAGTCTGGATTGATGAAGACGATATGTGTGAGTTAGCTCAGCTGTTAGTTTCGTTCAACAGTAAACCTGTTACATGCATTAAAACTTGTCAGTGTGCCGCGTGGCTGTGCACCGTTGCGTGTAAAACCAGAAATGTCATTGGCGGTGGCCGGACAGCCTGCGAATAGCCACAGTAGCATTATTATAGTTGCAAGCCTAGTTGTTGTGGCCGTCGTTGAGGACGGTAAGGCGCAGGACAAGGCCAATAATGCCAAACAAGACCCCGAAGGCAATGCCAACTACTGACGCGTTATAGGAAGCTTTGCCGAGCTGCATGGCAGACCTTCTCTCTTCCTCGTTCGGAGACGTCGACTTGTCCTGTGCATTTACTGCAACACATTGCCGCAATATTTCAGCAACATTTACCCAAACTCAGTTCAAAACACGTTCTTCTCACTTCTTCGAACGGTTTTATGATTAAAGAAATCTTGGCATATACATTTTAGAAATGTTTGCTTATCTCCAAATAACGAGAGCTAAGCAAGCACAGCCTTGCAACACCCGCGCCATATGCACGACCAAACATTGTGTTGATATAATATGTTTACTTTATGTTTGTTCCGCGTGCGTAATTAATTACTTACGCAATTACGCGCGACAGCCTGTAATGCTTCGCGCGTCTTAGCAATCGTTTTGGTGTCCGTCCCTCCGTCCGTCACACTGCGGTATTGTGTCAAAACGATGCAAGCTAGAATCACGAAATATTTACAGCGGGCTGCTGCAAAAACTCTCGTTTTGGAATCCGTAAAATTTTTGCAGAAAATTGAAAGGGGTCATCCCGACCTAAGCCGCTAAATGAAAAAGGGTACAAAAAATCGGCGATTTTGAGCCAATAAGTCGCTGTATCTTAAAAACTGTGCGAGATAAGGCCAAGGTTACTATTAAGTCCCCTACGCCTTTTCGATTGACACCGAAATCAACGACCTTGAACGACCTTAAACTTTAAAATAGGGGCTTTTTGGTGAGTTTTTGGCAATTTTAGGCTGCGGCGTACATTTCAAGAGTGAATTGCGCCGAAATGGCTGGAGATAGACCAAACAAAATGCATGTAAAGTTTTTAGCGTTAAACATTAAACGAACCTCTAGGTTCAAAAAGGCCGGCGCACGCGGTCGTCAAAAAGCACTTCTAAAAGTGGTTATTTACCGCTATTGGCTTTTCTAGCGTGAAAACGGTTGCAAATAGGCACAGACATGCTACCTGTCATAACAAGCACTGGTGACGAGCTTTTTAGTGGTATCAATATCGATAACCTTAAATGACACTGAATTCTTGATATATGGGGTTTTAGTGTTTTTTTGCGATTTTCGGCTGCGGGGCACATATCATGAGTAAACTGCAACGAAATAAATCGAAATAGACCCAGACAATCTGCGAACGGGAACTGCTAAGGCTGTCGCGGGTCTCGTGAGCTTTGCTTAAATTACTTGTTATTTTTAGATCGGTGATCGTAAACATATACATGTTGATATCTATGTACGTGACGTGGTATTGTAAACCACATACAATTCAAAAGAAACTTTACTTTGACGGGCTTGACGTCGTAAACCACGTGTCTGCTGAAAAAACGTTGAAATGAATCTATACGGTGGCATTCGTACCGCCCATGTCTAGCGCTATGTTTTCAGTGGTATAACTGGTTGATAATTCTACGGGTGTACTCAAGCGTGATCAACGAACAAAGACGGACGTGGAACTGAACTGCGCTATAAAGCACACTATGGAGTGCGAGCGTTAGTAGGCCCCTATCTACATTGTAAAGTGACCTGCAAGGATGAAGGCAGCGAGACCGCAAATGCATCCGCAGCCGCAGCACCAGATCGTGAAGCAAGCCAAGATGATGTGAGAGACGAACGACTGAATCAGTGGCACCGAATCACCACTATCATTCGCCGCCGTCACTTGTTGGGGTACCATGGGCTGCTGGATGATAGGCAGCACATAATGCGTCGCTGGTACAAGAGCTGCAGCGGATCCATGTTCTAGCTGATAACCCGGGTCACTGCGGCTGTCATACGGCAGCGGACCGGCATAGTTGGTCTCTCCCATCTTTTCCATTCTTGTACGGTTGTCTCTGAAAGACAGACAGAAGAATGCAATCAAACTGATGCAGAAAATAGACTTCAAAGCCGTAGCTTAGAACTTTTACGGTCGGCTTATAGCTCTTCACGACTGGCTAGTCGGCTTAAGCCGGCTTAAATGCGTCTCTATGTCTGGCTACGGCGCCTCTGTGGCTGGCGAGCCGGCTTAAAATGGCTTAAATGCCCACACAATTGTCTGTCATTTTTTTTGTCGGAATAAGCCTATTTTTTCCGAAAATACGAAATTTGGCGGTCAAATCCCCGGTTTACAAATTTACTTGCTAAACTATCATTTTAAGCAACCGCATCGCCTTTGTCTAAAATTTGCAGCTGTCTGTAAAAATGCAATTTTCGCTTTTATTAACTCCCCAAATTTTTGCTTGTCGAAAACGCGCTGCGGTTGTCAAAACGGTAAATTGTCGCAAAAAATTGTCGGACAATTGTCGTCCAAAAATCCAAAAATTTGGGGCTAAAACATGGATTTTAAAAAATTTAAAAATAACATTGAAATGTTGAGCATCCATAATCTCCTCTGTCGGTAATAGGCAACTGCCTGTAAGAATTTGGTCGAAATTTCGCGGTGTCTCGAACAAGAAATCTGAGCTAATGCTCAAGAGACACGCGAGAGCTTATAGCAGTTTCTGTTCGCAGGTAATTTTGGTCTATCTCCATTCATTTCGTCGCAATTCACTCATCTGCAGCCAAAAATCGCAAAAATCACTAAAAGTCTTTATATGGGGGGAAGGTTTAAGGTCATTCAAGGTCATCGATATTGATACCACTGAAAACACGTCACCAGTGCTTGTTATGACAAGCAGCATGCCTAGACCTATGTCTATCTGAAACCGTTTTCACGTTAAACAAACCAATAGCGGAAAAATAACCACTTTTAGGGGAAGGGCACTCCTTTGACGCTCGCATGCGCAAGCGTCCTTGAACGTAGATTATATGCAGGTTGCCTTGTCTATCTCTAGCCATTTCGACGCAATTCACTCTTAAAATGTGTGTTGCAGTCCGAAATCGCAAAAAAAATCACAAAAACTCTCTTATTTTGAGGGTTCATAGTCATTTAAGGTTATCGATGTTGACTTACTAAGAAGCTCGTCATTAATGCTTGTTATGATAAACAGCATGTCTGTGCTTATCTGCAACCATTTTCACGCTAGACGAACCAACAGCGATAAAATAATGTCTTTTTAGGAGTGCTCCTTTGTGTTTTCTCTTTCGTAGGGACATCCCTTTTACCCAGCGGCATGAAATTTTGTCACGAAATACTAGAGACTCTAAGCTATCATGTGGTTAAAACTTAAAGTCTTTGCCTTACCTGGGCTTAAATCGGTACCGGGTCGTGACGGACGGACAGACGGACGGACAGAATTACCGTAGCTAATACGCGCTATAGCTATGCTAAGTCTCCCGCGTAAAATTTTTAACTTTTTGTCCTGCCTGCGTTTTAACCATGGTTGGAAGATTTTAATCAACGACACGACGCCGATGCTAGCAGGTTGTGGTGAGTAGGGCTGCCGCGGGTACCCGGGTACCCGTCGGGTACCCGGGTAATAAACTACCCGGGTAATTTTTTACTACCCGGGTACCCGCATAGACTATT
>Ga0209671_1007901_pt1 | contig 11098 bp, 3 predicted proteins | sample WorMetHERISLAND2_2_FD_187401 | JGI IMG/M metagenome (GOLD analysis project Ga0209671, IMG submission 187401) | Marine gutless worms symbiont microbial communities from Max Planck institute for Marine Microbiology, Germany - Olavius geniculatus... | ecosystem: Host-associated > Annelida >...
ATATAATGTTGATCTTAACCAGTATTTTAACTTTGTTTTTAATACATACATTAACTGCTTTTAACTAATTTTAACCATGTATGGCACTGAATGGCCTATTTTGTGCTGATGTGCCGTTAAGAAACTACTCACTCACTCACTTCGGACACAACGGACCACAACTGACCATAGCGGACCGCAACGGGGCAGATGACGACGTAAAAGACGTTTTCGCCGTCGTCTTCGCTGGCCGTTTCCCGTCGTCTGCCCGTGGTTCGACTTCGCCGTCTTCGACATCTCCGTCCGTTCGTTTTATCCTTCGTTTTTGTCGCCGTTCATTCACCTTTTGCGTCGTTTTCTTCGTCGTTATAGTCCGTTGTGCCACGGTTGTGGCCGCGTTGTGGTGGTCAGTTTGTGGCCCGTTGTAGCTCCGTTGTGGTAATTTGTCATAACCCGTTTTTGACAGTGTTTATAAATGTGTGCGAATAAAAAAACTCATTCGCTGGGGAGATGTAGCGTCAAACGAAGATGACGTGTTCGGGCGCTACAGTATAGGTCTACTCGCATTGTGAGACGCGTTCACATTGGCGTAGAATAATTCCAGTCGCTATGTGTATTCAGAAAAATCAAGGGTCCATGATTCAGTCTAGGTTAACCAGCACGAGATTTATTTGCGCTCACTGTCGCTTATGGTAGAAATTGGGCTACAGCAAAATCTTTATAGCCACACTGATGCAGACCGTTTCTTTACGGTACCTCCGCACTTGCTTCGTTTCGTTTCGTACAGAAAGCTGTTAAGTTGCTGGCTGGTTCTTGCCTCGTTTTTGATCACGGGTTGAATTTATTCACCGTATTGTATCTATCTGTATATTTTATCTGACGTCAGTTTAAGTGGATAAATTTGTTCCTTTATTTATAGACTTCAGTTGGCGTTAACTGATCGTCCGAGTGAGTTTATCACGTTGTTGTCGACTGTGCGGTGTACTTTATGACCAAGCAATCGTTCTGTGTCAAAATGTCCTTCGCCGTGACGGTCTCCGTGCGTTTCAGCGTTGTTTTATGGCCCCCAAGTGTCTTCGTCGTTTGTCGCATGCCAGTAGTTGCTGCTAGTTTTTGGCCAAAGCTCGCGTGCAGCAAAGCGAACATCAGGCCAAAGTCGAAGGTCATATACCTTGCAGTGCGGCCAGTGGCGTATTTAGGATTTGGCAAAGGGGGGTGGCCATGGCGATCGCGCAGAGCGCGAGCCTATAACGGAGGTCTGGGGGTGGAGCCCCCATCGGGGTCCGAGGGCAGAGCCCCTGGTCGGGGGGTCAGCCCCCCTGAAGCTGAAATACTTTTTGCTTGTGAACGTTCAATAGAAGCCGCAAATTCGCCAATTTTTTCTGAAATTTGCTGGAAAACGGCAAAAAACGCACCTTTTCATATAAAGTTCCCTGTAAAAAATTTTTATGGTCGGGCCAAAGGGGGGGCATCGCACCGTGCCCCCCCCTAAATACGCCATTGAGTGCGGCTTGTAGCCAGCCACACAGGCTGTCAGCTGCTGAACAATAGCGTTTACTGTCGGCCCATATACTTCTGTGTCGTGGACTCGGGAGTCGCAGGTTCAGAAACAGGTGGCCGTGTTAACATATGGTAGCTTTTGACGTCGTCTTCGTTTGGTGAGTTTCTCTTTCAGTAGTAGGCCCTATGTACTAGTTCTAGCGGCGTGATATCGATATCCTTTATATTTTGAGTGAGTTGTGAAGTTGAAGTTAATAAAATCGTTAACAGTAGAATACTCCGGGGTGGGGGAGAATCGTGCTGCGTTTCACGTCCCTGGCTGTTGTAATACTGAGCTCTCCGGAGCCGCCAGGATATTAGGCGCGCAGTGTATCTGACGTCACCTCCCAGCGGATTACAATATACCCTGGATTACCCCTTTCTGATTCCCAATTGCACCCGCCTTGATCAGCAATGTGATATAAAACTTTAGGAAAGACGTAAACGTGAATAAAAACGTGGCAGGCTTTTCAATTGATTTATGGCAATGACGGTGTGCACGCGTATTTCGGCTGTTAAGCGAGCAGTGTAAATTTTTCGGACTATAATGGAGCAAAGACTAATGCAATATCGAGAACTAGAACTTAAACCAGAAAGTTCTAGTTCTTAAAACGCGAGTTATAAGAAATGAACTAAAACATTTACTTGTGAAGTACACTGTGTCCGTAAAAAGTAACCCCTTAGACACACCATATAATAGAAGTGTCAAATCTGAACGAATCCGAATAAAAATCTGTACACTTGATCCCCACTAAATACCTGAAATCACCACCAAATTTTATTAAAATAGTTTTCTTTCTTCGAGAAGTTATTAATGTTTAAATATCGATAACAAAATATCTGCGTTTCTAATAATGCGTGATGCAGTAGTTACTCGACTGGAAGTGACGCTGTGCTGGTGCAATCAACGCATGCATGCCATGCAATAATAATTAAGTTTTTTTATACAGAAGACGAGCATTTTGATGAAAGCGCTGAGGCAGAAAAGGGTATGGTGCTAAACGGTTGATCGCGGAATTTTCTAACGGCAGTGGACAGCGAATAGACACCGTTGCAACTTCTTCACTTTCCATCTAGGACAAGAAAACTGCATACTATCCGATTCCTGGACGCAGGATGTTTTCACGGGGCCTGGGAAGAAGGTGGGTCTCGTGCAGAGAAACCATTGAACCGTCCGTGTATACGTACAGTATGTGAACGCAAATTGCCACCGACTGGCGGCCATGGTCTGCCAAGCCGGCCACGTTCATCTTGCTTAATTATTTACTAGCCACCTCCGCCACCTCCTCTGCATATACTCACATTTCGTGACGCTGATGTGTTTTATAGTCACCTCATTATCACCAGCACTGCATGTCGCTTTTTTTCTAGCCTCGAGTCGACGGAGGCGCTGCGCCGGTAAAAACTCGACCAGACCACTTTTGTCTGTCCCCTGAGGGAAAGTTAATAGCGTCCTTTGACCGACGTTGCGTATAACAGCGGGAAGCTCAAAAGCTCTATGTAACCGGGAGTGCCCGCAGACACGAACAAGGACACGAGAAAAATATGTAGTTATCGGTATGCTATTCAAACAGGCTTGCCATACTAAATGCGTATGCGGTAACCATTAGCCCTTACCATTTTCACTATCTATGAACGATGTAAAAAGCACTAGCGTATCCAGCGCAGTGACTTGACGGCGTATGCCCGATCTCAGATATAAAAGAACTAACTCGAATGTTTGAGTATGATGCGGAATGCGTTTTGGACTTTTGGAATTTTGACGGAGATACTGACATGCTGTGGTGTGCAAGTCTGATTCGCTCGCTATACCTTTGTGACTGTTGGCTGTTTGTCTAAACCTTATGATAACTGCAAAGCATACAGAATGCTGACAAAGAACTCGCCGTACGGGTTTATGTTGGCAGCAACATTACGTTGTCATTGGCTTGGACACGTGTCACCGCGTCAGCCACTCTTTATGCTGTCGGTATTTACTGAGGGTAGACTGCGGGGGGGAGCGCGTACATTATAGCAAGAGTTTAGTAGGTACGGAACGTTAAACATTAATACGCTGCCGGTGTCGTGGGAAATTTGTCGCACCTGGAAAATTCTTCCCACGTCCATAGTGTCATAATGTAACTAACGCTAACGCTAACCCTAACCCTAAATTTAACCTTATCCTTAATCTTAACCCTAACCCGTACTGCTGCGTGTGGGAATAATTTTCCCGTGCGACGAATTTTTAACTACACCGGACCGTTGAGTGAACACTGCTGTGGTGGTGTAGCTTACTAATGGTTGTCGGAGCTAGTGCTTTGTGTGTGAGGGTGTGTGTGTGTGTGCTGTGGTTGTACGTGTGGACTCGACTGCCGCCATGCATTGCAGCTGCAGCAGCTCGATCGATAGCTTTCGCACTAGCGTTTCTTTCCACTCTCGGAAAGAGGGAAGGGGGCGCTCCCCCACCCCTTCGCCGAGTGCCGTTTGCCGTTCTGTATTATGTAAACAGATCCATAAACCAGCAGCGCCGCGCGTACAGTACCCGCACCCCACCCCTAATCCTCTATCCATCCATTCCGGTGCGAACGCCCGCGGGGCGCGGGTCCTGGGGGAGGGAATCGTCTCCCAGGCGAGTGTGGGGTGAGGGGGAGGCCTGGGAAGCGGCAAGTCTGGCTAGCGGCGTAGGCGTTGCGTTTCGTTGCGTGCCTGGTCAGTAGGCCTACTGAATCATGCCGCTATGGCGTGCGTTGACCCTGAGAACTCATTACTCATTCATTCCCGAGCCATCGGGCCAACGGTAGCGATGACATGCACGGAGAGATAAGATTCTTTCGAACTCTTAGCGTCACTAGTCTCTAGTCTGATTGCTGCACGAGGCACTCACGCTGAGTTGCGTTATCAATAAAACCCACACTGCAGTGTAAATGATGCTTCGATTTATATGCTTACGCCCGCCACACTAACTAAATCAAATGATTCACTTTACCTCGACCCAGTGACCTTGAAAACATAGTCGTCATATAGCCTCGGTATAGAGTCGGTGTGTGTATGATTTTTGCTAAAATTCGTCCAGCCTTTTACGAAGTATTGCGTCTCACCGTTTGCCACATCTTACCTTTTACATGTAATAGCTTTGGCTTTCTAGGCTCTGGTACATCATATACATTAGTTTGATGTAATTCTATCTATGTGTCGCGCTGACTGCTGGCGTGTCAAACTTTGTGGGGGCCACGTGCGCACACCACGCATTGCAAACACACGCATTGCCTGAGATAACGAACTTTTTGCAGATTGCGAATTCTGAAACTAGGCCTATGCCATACGTTAGTCGGGTACTTTCTAAAATGCCGAGAAAATGTCGGCAGGTCAAGGTAAGCGAAAGCAGGCATTATTTCTGTAGCCAGCTCGTTGTTAGTGCCTGGTAAAGGTCAAAGGATCCTGCTATATAGCTTGCCGCTGCCATGAGTCATGACCGGCGGCGCCTTACAGTCTCGGTGTACGGTTAGTAGCCACTGATTGGCATGAGCTAATGCAACCGCGGCGCCGGATGTGCCGAACGTTCTGTCGTGCTAACTTAGTTACGGGACCAGCAGTGCGGCAAGCATACATGCCATCACATCGCACACAGTGAGACGCACCGTTTGATTTGATTCTATTCTAGAAGAGTCACTGGGTGAGGTCGAGTTTCGCCGAGATTTTATTCTAAGACTGAAGTCTTAAAACGCGTACAGAGCGACGTATCTGAACTGAACTAAACTGACATAGTTTAGTTTTTGACGAACTCGTTAGTGGGCAAGCGATAATGCATTACAATCGGCACCGTCTAACGGTGTCGATGACTACGTGACTAGGCGCATGTACGTGTCAACCAATGACCTACTCGCCCGTTGGTCAGTTCGTCGACAACTAAACCGTGTCAGTTCAGTTCAGTTCAGTTACGTCGCTCTGTACGCGCCTTTAAACTAGTCTTAGACCCGCAACGTTTTGCTAATACAAAAACTTCGGTCTTGACCTTAGACCAAAGTCAGACCGAACTTCATGGTCTGAGACACAAGTATCAACGAAAGTTGACTTCAGAGACGGTCAAATCCAGCTGATGCTGATCGCATATAGGGCACTAAAATTATCGTGCTTTCCTCGGCATCCTGCTATTAATAATCAAGTCTGTATGTGTGTGTGTTGGTGTATACAGATGACAGAAGGTCACGTGTGACTGCGTGAGTGGTGTTGAGTCAGTGACAATCTGGCGCGGTGGTGCTGGTCGTGTGCTGTTGGTGGCAAGTAGAATCAACAAAACACATCACAGACACGATGCACGGCAGGAAGAAACAGTTACTCGACAGCTACAAGGCGTCGTCCGGCGCTACCGAACTTAGCTCCGCCGCCTCATCTTCATCGTTGTCGTCGACATCCACCCATCACGCGGACATGTCGTCGGCTCTGAACCTGAACCAGTCGCTCACCGAGCAGCTGACGCAGCAGCGACGTAGCTACGCCGGCGGCAACGGCGACGGCCCTTGCGCGTCGTCACGTACCAGGACTCCGGTCAGGCTGAGCCCCGACGCGCCGCCGCCCGCTGGACTGGCAGTCCCGGCGCCGGCGCGGGTGGTAGACGCGGACGTCGTGGAGGCAGCTCCTCGGTGTGTTCGGACTGCCGCATCGTCGCCATCACCGGTCCGCGGTGGTGGTCCCCCTCGTTCTCGACCTACCGCCGTCGACGAGGCGTTGCCAGCAGCGCCGAAGCCGCAGCCGGCGTCGTCCCGGCGCTCACCGGCCGACTCGGGGGGCCCGGCGCTGGATTCAGCCGCTTTCCCGCCCGGCATCGACCCGCTGACGGCTCGGCTAGCTCTACAACACGTCCAGCTTGGACTCTTCCCGCACCCGGCAGCGCTCCACCCTCCCCCGCCATCCTTCCTCGTGCCGCCGGACTCGGCGGGCATCACGCAGCACCTGGAGCTGCTGTACAGGGTGAAGTACCCCGGGTACCCGGTGCCGCCGCCGTGGCTGCTCTACCAGTATCAGGACGAGTTGGTCCGGGATGCCGGCATGCTGCAGCAGCAAGGCACGACCTCGTCATCAGCATCCGATCAACAACGACTGCAGGACCAGCATGCACTGCGTGAACGTGCTGCCGAAGACGAGCGAAACGCCATCAAAGACCGACAGGAGAGGTCTGTAATTTCATCTGTTGTATTGTGTTATACACTGGGTGACTTCACTCTCTGACTTCACTTTTTTCTTTCGTTGAGCCGAAAGTTTGGTTTAAGTCCAAAGTTTTCGCTCAGTGAAAAAGCTCAGCGAAATTCTGCAGTCCCAAAAGACCGAAGTTTAGTTGAACCTTGGCTTTATGCTTCGCCCAGCGAATTGATATACTGTATTACAGTAGCGTCATTATATTATTTTTGCTGTTCATAATGTCCACCTTTCGCTAGCTGACATTCCCACCAAGACCCATTCTTAATTTTCTGATATTTTTTACTTCACACGGTAGTGTAGCGACGCAGTTTATGTGAGATCGGGTCTTAAATAACAATTACTTTAGTGCGAATTTCTCGTAGAATGTGTCAGTGAAAGAGTGTTGGAAAATTTAACCCACTGGTTTAGTTGTGTTGTTATGTCTAATTTACATTGCTGTGACGGGTGTGCCGTTAACTAACTCAATTTCAACTCTCGGGGGTTACTGTTGAGGGAAGAGGGGTGAGACGATGGGTGTCTGCCTAGCCTGTGGACGACTCTCCAGTAGTAGTTAACGTTGGCGGTGTATTTCATTATGCTGGCTGCATACTGATGCGAACGAGCGGTGCAGGATCTTAGATTTACGTCACGCACGGCGTCCGGTCGGAGTAGTTTTTTTCCTGACGCTGCTGGGTGGTGTACGAGGGTCGGTGGTAGTGCCAGTGCAGTGCGGTGACTGATGTGCGTGGTTCGTGCCGCCGCTGGACCTGGGCAGTGCCCCCCTCCCCGGCAACCGTCGTGGTTGTATATTGCGCCCGCCGGAGCGGGGGGAGTGCCTGAGTTCTACCCCCCCCCATACCATGGAAACGGTCTGGTCTTGACTGTAATGAAATCCAGACACGCTTCGTGCTGCGTCGACCGACCCACGGGCGTCTATGCCACGCGTTAACGCGAATGGAGCCGGACGGGCGGGGAAGATTTGTTCACCGGCTGGAGGAAAGTGCTTTCTGATATTGCACTGGCTGAGATTATGGACCCTTACCGCCTCGGATTGCTGCTGCTGCTGCTTGCTGTTATTTCAGTCTGCTGCTTCGTTAAATTGATCATCCTTTGATGGCAACGAAACTGCTTATCCGCCGGCACATGCAGTTAATGAACGCTCTGAAATATGAGCAGAGTGGAAGAGGCAGGCAGGCTGCTAGCAGCAGCAGCCATTAAAATTAATGAGCGTCGGCGGCGAAGAATCGAATAACAGGCGAGTGTCGTCATTTATTTTGGCCGCGATCCCTACAATGAGTGGGCAGTTTTCAACGGCACTTCACTTTTGCGGATGAGGCGGAGTTATGTGTCACAAAAGAGACTAGATAAACAAGAAGCCCAGCTGCTGCTAAGATAGCCGACCCGATTGTACTGTTTGGCAATGAATGACTTCCAAGGTCACCTAAGGAAAATGAGTTTTATGTCATCTGAAGCCACTGTGCGACTTCCTAATAATCATCAATGGCAATCTTGGCTTTATCTCTAACCGTTTCCGAGATGTGACCAGTTTTCCTTTGAAAAACGCACATTTTTCCACCCCCTCCATTTAACCCCAATTTGTGAATGTTCCTCTTGCACTAAATGGCTGAAATTTTGCACACATAGCTAATTATTTGCGCAAAAAGTTATCCTCTACGACATAAAGCTTAGCCACAATACATCCGTTACAGACAAACGGACAGACGACTGACTACTCGTACCAATAGTTCGACCGTTACTTAAGCACGGTCGGCTAATAAAACTAGTCCTGATGTTGCTGAAACGGTTAAACGGGGACAGCGAAGCTACAGTTGATTGCAAAAGAAATTAGCCTAGTTAATAAAAACAGTGATGGTGCGTTCTCTTTGGAGAAGATCTATGAAAGAACGCATGTTTTGTACGTGTATTAAATGCACGTGACAGATATTTTTAAAAATGAGATAATAGAACCGAATCTATTACGCTGATGCTAAAATGGCAAATGACTAGCTGGCTATAAAATTAGTTTATAATATGTTTACTTTGTTCGCATAATTGTGGCTACACCTATTTTAGTATTGGTTCTGTTTTTTGTTTTAGTTAACGTAAACAATTTCTTTTCTAGGTCATTATGCAGCAGTAATGTGGTATGTCTGCTTTTTCCTCTGCCTGGCTCGCGTTTCTGCCATATTGGCACGATTCCGTACCGGCATATTATAGATTAGGTGCTAGCATGCATTTTTTTGGACTGGCGACGTTGCTATCATTTTCGCCAGCTCATTTGGCAGTGAATAAATAATGTGGACGTGTTCTAGTTCACGCACGGCTTATGCTTTGAGAATTCACGCACAATCGCATTTCTACGTCATGTTTTTAAAAAGGATCGCTGGCATTTTGGATTGTAGCTTGAAAAGGCATTAGGCCCCAATCAGATTTGAATAATTTCCAATGCAAGTAATAGTCCTGACACAACTGGCCACCAAAATGACTTCAAATTCACTTCCGCTGTGTATTCTTGAGTCTGGATGTCGTATCGCATAGGCGGTTCCCTGTCAAAACCTAGGAACGTCAAAACTACCCCACTACACGAACCCTAACTCTATCCCTAACTTTAATTTCTAATTTTAACCCTAACCCTATGTCTATCACTGTTTTGTCAGCACCGGTTTTGTCAGGACACCAGCATAACCTACTGGGTTGTGCAGCATTTCGCCTAATCGCGTTTCGCCTAATCGCATTTCGCCTAATCCCATTTTGCCTAATCTCTTTTTGATAGGCGGATTAACAACAACGACTTGCTTTGTCGTTTTTTGCTTCTTTGACAAGCTTTGTTTTGTCGTTTATCATTTTTTCTGTACCATTTTTTTTGGCCGACCGTAAGTAAGTATACGACGGGTGTCATCTCATTTCGCCTAATCTCATTTCGCGTTGTATACTTACCTTAACCCTAGCCCTAACCCTAACCCTAGTTCAATTTCAATTGGGGCTCTGCAGTAGATCCAACTGGGGGAGCGATTAGGCGAAATGAGATTAGGCGAAATGCTACGACACCACTTACTGCGAGTCTGGATATGGATCCCAGAATTTTTTTGACGAGTTTTTTTTAACTTTTACCGCCGCGATTTCCCGGAATAAAAACGCAGTTCTGCACGGCGGAGATTCAAGCACTGTGGGACGGACACGTCTGTTGTTTATCGTGCGCTGTTCGGTCGATCGTGTTTCAGGGAAAAACAGCTGGATCGGCTGCACCAGGAGCTGTCGCGGTCGACGGCCGAGCGAGATCGGGAGCGAAGATCCTCCGCTGCTTGGCTCAAGTCGTCATCTTCCTCCTCCCATGACGTGCACGCGGACGCACGGAAGATGCAGACGGAGCAGCAGCAGCAGCAGCAGCAACAGCAGGATCAACGGAGGGAGCGTGAACGGGCTCTGATAGTCGACAAGGCGACGGCCGGCTGCTGGGCTGACGCCGTAAACCAACACTTCCAGGAATCGCTGAAGCACGTCGAACAGAAGGTCGGTCCACACTAAGCTTTACTCACGTATATATTCAGCGAGTGAGTGTCCGATGTTGATAGCTGCATGTATTTATCATCTGTTTTCACCGCCGGCTGCGCCGATGCTAAACTAAGTTCTTCCTGCCGAGCGCAGCGAGCGCTTGTGGGACATTTTTGCTTCTGAAGAAGCTTTTTTTACACTCAACCAGCGGTGTCGTGGTAGGGGGCATTTGCCCTCTAAGTTGGGACTACATTTGACCTGGAATTTTAGTCAGTCGGAAAGTTTTCTTGTCGTCGGAACATTTTCGTTCGAAAATACCAAATTTACGGCTGAAAATCTCTCGATTTGGGATGGGAGAATTTATAGGCCAAATCGTAATGGTGTCCGTTGAAAATTGCAACTTTTGCCCCTTCTACTTTGCAAAAATCAAAATGGATTTTTGTTTTGGTGCAGCGCTTCAGTGCTGTTTTGTTGCACGACAGTCTCCCGCCGGCCGCTGACTGCACGGAGTGAGGATCGTACCCACCTTGGTGGGCCCTATTGCAAGTCGGGAACAGATTACCGAGGGTCAAAAACTAACAATAGTGACCACTCACTGATCAGTAATGGTCATCCAACAGACAGTGCACCTCCGAGACAGTGGTGGCTGACTGGGCAGAATGGATTGGAATGGACAATGAACGGCGGGCAGGGTGAAGGTCGCCAATCGCCAGCGTGTGGCATGCAGTCCTGGGTTATTGTGTCGTTGTTGTGGCCGACGGACTGGACATACGACCAGTCCAGGGAGGCGAGGGGAGGCTAGACCCACTCCCCTCTCCCCTCGGAGGAAATTTATCGTCCGGCGGTTAGAACGTTGCGCCCTGAACGACCGGCGTAAATTTGGTCCGCCGCCGAATGTTTTTATGCGGGCGAGCGGGGATGGAAGGGACGGGGA
>Ga0209671_1007902_pt1 | contig 11096 bp, 7 predicted proteins | sample WorMetHERISLAND2_2_FD_187401 | JGI IMG/M metagenome (GOLD analysis project Ga0209671, IMG submission 187401) | Marine gutless worms symbiont microbial communities from Max Planck institute for Marine Microbiology, Germany - Olavius geniculatus... | ecosystem: Host-associated > Annelida >...
ACTCACGGGCTTCCTCGCGTCTTGTCATGGGGAAGTCGGCGTAATGGAATTTTGGCTGTATCAGTATGCCTACCAGACATGATTTTGCGTTTTAATTGTTTGTTTTCTGCGTGTTCAGATAATGTGAGAGCAGCGTGATGCCCGACAGCTTACAGCAGTCAGCACAAGTCTGCTTAAATCAGTCGAAATGGCCGCCGTCAGAGCCATCGATGAGTCATCGCCGGCCAGAGCAAGTGCGATGACGGCCATTGGATGATGGCGGCCAGCTGGCCACGCCCACGCCCGTACCTAAACGATGGGCAGTCGTAGCGAGCCGGTCGTGGCTCCGCCCAACGCTGATCACGTGATCGCCATGTGCAACGGCGGCGTCAAGAGCGTCGTCTGTAACGGCACGGCAACCGTTGTCAAGGCAACGGTTGCCAAAGACGCCACGGGGCCGACTGAACCGGTATCGTTCGGGTTTACGGAAGAACCGCCGGCATTACCGTCACCGGTTCAAAATGACGACGACGTCGGCTCTCCATTGGCCAGTCTTTTTCTTCCGCCACGGCTCATTATCACGGACGTCGACGGCGTCGATTTCGACCAATGGGATGACTTCGTCGACTCGCCGGCGTCCAATCACGTCACAGCTCAGTCGGGTTTACCCAGCGTCATCGATGCCAGCGCCGCCACCGCCGCCGGTACAAATATTTATTATCCTGCGGAATAATCACCGTAAATTTCATGACATTAGCTGTAAGCCTACACTCTAATGTGCTACGATCCTGACCTTTGTTCTTTTGAGCTGAACATTGCCGCTTCGGAAAACGTTAGTAATTTTCTTATTATGCTTTCTTTTTACGCGCGGCGCGTCTTTGCCATCGTCTGGGCGTCCGTCTGTCCGTCCGTCCGTCCGTCACACTCGTGATCTGTATCAAAACGGTGCAAGCTAGGATCACGATATCTTCACTATGAGCTGCCCCAAGGTCTCTAGTTTATCGTGACAAAATTTCGTGCCACTGGGTGCAGGGGTTCCTCTCGAACGAGGGCGTCAAAGAGGGGTACCCCCCTAAAAAAGACGTCATTTTGCCGTTATTGGCTCGAATAATGTAAAAACGGTTGCAGATAGGTACATACATGCTGCTTATCATAACAAGCACTGCTGACAGGCTTTTTGGATTTACCAACATCAATGACCTTGAACGACCTTGAACCTCTCAAAAAGCGGTTTTTAGTGAATTTTTCGCAATTTTTGGATGCAGCGCACATTTCAACACCGAATTACGACGAAATGGCTGGCGATAGACCAAGACAACCTGCGTATGAAATTTTTAGCACTCAACGTAGATTTTAGCAGTCCAAGTCCCGACCCCCTAGGTTCAAGGAGGCCGGCGCAGGCGGGGGTCAAAGACAGCTACCCCCTAAAAAGTGGTTATTTTACTGGAATTATCTCGTGTAGCGTGAACACGGTTGCAGATAGGCACAGACATGCTGCTTATCATAACAAGCACTGGTGACAAGCTTTTTATTGCTGTCAACGTCGATGACCTTGAATGACCTTGAACTCTGAAAAATATTGATTTAACGTGATTTTTTGGCGATTTTTGGCTGCAAAAGAGTGAATTACGACGAAATGGTTGGAGATAGACTAAGATTACCTGCGAACAGGAACTGCTTAGGCTTTCGCGCGTCTCGTGAGCTTTTCTCAAATTATTTGTCTTTTCTACATGTAGCTTGAAAATCGACAAGTTGCATCATTCATAACAATATTCATTATAAGCCCAGTGCATTGGTATAGAACGGTTCGTGTGCCACTCGTCGCTTTTTCACATGTTGCTGAGTACTAGAATGAGCGGTCATGTCTGAATGTGTAACCAAGTGGTAAACTTTTGTTCAAATAGTGTATCCCCATTCCCCAGCTATACCGTCATCCACCCGTGTAGGCCTACGTCGATTTTAGCAGTCGAAGTTTCGACCTCTTAGGTTAAAACTTTTGGACTTTAAGAAGTCCTCCGTACGGCCTGCGTCAAATTTGAGTAATGCGCAATTTCTGTTACTATCTAGGCTACAGTCTACAGTAATCTAGCATGAAAACGGTTGCAGATAACTTACCAGATAGACACAGACTTAATTGCTGCTTATAGCAACAAAGCAGTGCTGACGAGCTTTCAGGGTGTACCAATGCCGATTGACCTTGAACGACTTTGGAATCCAAAATAGCGGGATTTTTGTGAATTTTTTTCCACTGACGTAGCTATAGGGGCACTGGGTGTACGTGTTTCACGAGAAGCCTATTCAGTTACTCAAAATAATGTCAAAAATGCAGCAAAACACCAGTTTAATACCAAAAATCGACAAATTTTCTAAGGAGGGGACACAACCCGCTTCGCAGGCCCTTCCCCTCGTGGGGTTGGGGCCCCTCCCCACACCTCACTTTCAGTGTCCCCTACATCCGTATTCTGGCTGCGCCGCTGATTTTTCCCGATTTCAGTCTGCGAAGCATATTTCAAGAGCAAGTTGCTACGAAATCACCAGAGATAGATGAAGATAGACGAATTTTCTCGGGTATCCATTGACTCTAAATTGTGTGACCTTGAATGACCAAATGGCACCTTCTGTTCTGTGGCTCGGTAGTCAAACGGTAACGTGCCGGACTTGTAATCCTAAGGTCACTCAGGGGCGCAGGTTCGACTCTGCACCGGGACACTGCCGGGTAACGACCTTAGGCAACTTGTTCACACACACGTGCCTCTGTTCACCAAGCAGTATAATTTGGTACCGGTGGTCAAAGGGCGGTGATGCCCCGAGGCTGGGAAGGTAACCGTAGGTCTGGCGTCGCACTGGCCATGCGTCACGGACTCAAGTGGTTTATCCACCTACGGGCTCAACAGCCAACGTATGGAAGATGAGCGCCCCGCCTATGCTCCTGATGGGCCACGGCCAGGTTTGCCTTTTTCGTTCTAACAGTGTATAGGCCGGCTATAACCGCTAACGTTTCAGCTCCTGGTATTTCGTCCTGGTATATTAGACCTACTGTTCGTGGTAGTCTGTCCTTCCATGCGTCCGTCCGTCTGTCTGTTGCTTTTCCTTTGTGTTGTTTATAAAAACAGCTGTCGATCGATCCGTTGCTAATGTTTATACAGCGCTCTGCAGTACAGTCTACGTTTACTGCATCAATCCACAGCAGCGTTATACAGTCTCCATGCCTAGGGTTTGCAATCCCGGAATCCCAAATCTCGAATTGGCGGCGTCCCAATTATACGGGATTTCGGGATTACAAAAATTCGTTTAAAATGTACTTTTTTGAGTGCTAAATGATATCGAAACAATAATCAGGTCGTCTAATGAATAAAATATATCGTGCGCACTTGATACATGCGGTACCCCTTGCAGACTGCAGTGCACTGTTGTATTTTGATAGTTACAGACACGCTGCGTTCTGTAGCCAATGCATAAAATGTCTGTTGGGGATACCAAAATAACGACAATCTGTAAGCCTAATCCCTAACACGGGATTCCGGGATTACGGTACACATTTCTTAATTCCGAATTTTAGCATTGAGAATTTATTCTCGGAATTGCAATCAGTAGTTTCCATTCTCATTTCAGGGGCGTCTATCCCCTTGGATATGTAACGTAAACTGGGTTTCTTGATCCGTACTGCGACCTAATCTGGAATGTCTTCCAATAGTGACTGAGACTGACGGGTAACTATGCCGTGGCATACCGCTGCCGTTGTCGGTGCTAGCCTACTATGGGATCCGTAGCTTGACGGCTGTTATCTGCTATACTACTGCTTGGTTCGACAATTCGTTGACTGTATGTCGAGCTCCGAGCAATGCGGAGGGTTTCGAGGCTTATTCACTATATACGACTGATACGTCATCATCACGTACACTGCCTGCCTGGTGACGTTTTGCGCTTCCCATACTGACGGGTATCGGTATCTGGCTACCAGTTACCAGGAATCCGTCGACGTTCCCGGTACGGTGCTACGGGTGCCAATACTTTACGGATAGACCTAATCCGGGAGATTCGTCAGTCTGTCAGGACTTATGTGAGTAGGCCTATTTATTAGATGCGAGTTTCGGGTCCAGTGATCAGTAGAGCTCAGCCGGTTTAAAGTTTCATAGCTTACGAATGATCCGGCAGTGCTTTTCGGATACGTTATCCGTACATAGCTTCCGGGTCAATCGGCAGTGCTTTCCCTTTTCTGCCGACTCGTTTTGGTCTGCTTGCGTTGGATTCGAGGACTTAAATGACAAGTGTCGGCTAACTAACGACATTGTGCCTTATATATGCCAACGGGCCTAGCGCGAACGCGCATTGCGCGTGCCCGCCACGTAGCTCGCTGCCGCGTGGCATTGTGTCACGCTATTGATCCGTAGCATGTTAGTGCACCGTCACATGCTAGTGATCCGTAAACTTGAACCGTAGATTTGATCCGTACGGTTCTTACGCGCGAAAGCAGCTACTGTTTTAGCGCGTCTTAGCCATCGCAATTCTGTCCGTCCGTCTGTCTGTCCGTCTGTCACACGGGTGGATCAGTCAAAAACGGTAGAATTACCAAATTTTCACCATCGGCTACCCGGAAGACTCTAGTTTCAGGAACCGTAAAGCTTTTCTATAAATTCGAACGGGGTCACCCCGAAAAGGGCGCTAAATGAAGGGGGTAGAAAAAATTTTGCGATTTTTAGCGAATAAGTCGCTGTATCTCAGTAACGGTGCGAGATACGGCATTATTAACCACTAATAGGAAGTCGTACACTGGCTCTCGATTGCCACCGAATTTAATGGCCTTGGATGACCTTGAGCGCCAAAATGAAGTTTCTTTGGGATTTTTTGGCGATTTCGGGCTACGAGACACAATTTCAAGAGCGAATTGCGCCGAAAACAGTTGAGATAGGCCCTAGACATAGACAAGATGCACATGAAATTTTCAGCATTGTACGTAGATTTCGAGGGTCCAAGTCTCGATTTTCTAGGTTCAAGGAAACCTGCGCACTAGAGCATCAAACAGCGGTTTTCCCGTAAAAGTCGTTATTTTACCATTGTTGCATGGGCAGTCTTTTGTTAAAACGGTTGCAGATTACCATGGGCATGCTGCCCATCACAACAAGCACTAGTGACGAGCTTTTCAATCGTATCAAGATCGACGACTTTGAAAGACCCTGAACTCTCAAAAAAGGGGTTTTGTTGATTTTTGCGATCTTCGGCTGCAGCGCACACTCCAAGAATAAACTGCAACGAAATGGCTGGAAATAGACTGACAGTTTGCTAACAGGAACTGCTATAGGGTTTTGCGCATCTTGTAAGCATTATCTCAAATTTCTTGTTGGGTTGGCTACAGATACACTACGCAAACAAGATCTCTCCAATTTTAACCTCTGTTCAATGTTGGATGACGTGACGGCATTCGTACTCATGGGCGGCCGCAGAAAATTTTCCAGGGGGTCGAGGCCCCCAGGCGTCGAATGGAGTGGGGATCGAACAGTGAGTATGTTTTAAACTTGCTCTTCATGGAGCGTCACCTGCCATATGGGATCACACAGTGTTACCTTATTTTTGCACCCGACACAGGTGAACGCGTTCCGCCTCAATCCCAGCCAGACACGCCTACCGCGCAGGAATGAAAGGCTCAGTGGACTTTGGTATTGGAGTTATACACCAAGATGGTTTACCTGTCCGCAGAACTGTCACCTGTCCAGGTAGTAAGTCGTATTCAGCTGGGCGCAGCTGTGTTGTTCTCTTGCGCCGCAGGCGGCCTCCTAGGCAGTTATAGGCACTAGGCCGGCAACCCTATAGCACGGTCTGTAGGCTAGGCCTATGCCGGTAGTGATGATGTGCTATAGCGTGCATGTACGTGGTTTATCGCTAATTTTAGCCGCCCGTCGCCCGCCGCCGGCGCCGACAACGCAACTACCTTACCGTGCGCAATAAACGAGCCTTGAACGACGAGCCGACAACCGACATTACTTATTTACTGATAGTGATTGATCACACCCGCCCGCACACACTACAAGCTCTACAACTTGCCGTCTGCTGCCACGCTATAGGCACTATATTGACAGACACATAGGCCTACCTGTAGGGAGGCCTACTACACGCCACGTACGGGCTCAAGACCCGCTCTGTCTGGCTAGAGTTATCATGGCACAGGATATCGATCAGGCGGACGTATCAATAGCCGGCTATTGATCCGGCCGCTGATTTGGATGGCCTTAGCCGGTACGTACAAGCACCGACTGATGCTCATAGCTACCGGCTAAGGCCGTATGCGTGTCCTTGCGGCAGGGACACGGCGGCAGCACCGAAGCAACTGACGACCTAAGCGGTAGCTTCACGGATTGCCAGTGCAGTCGGCCAACCAGCACATCGCGGATAGCTGATCAGCAAGTTTTGTCCTTGCCTGCAGGAACCTCAAATTTACCCCATATTCAACGCTAATTTTTGGTGTCCACTATTGCCATGTAAATCTTCGAAAACGCTAACCCTAACCTAACCTTAATCCTAATCCCTAAACCCTAAACGATAATATATGTAAGGTTGTGAAATGTGCACACCAATATTTTATAGCAAGGCTGGCATAGGATAGTAGTAAATAGATTATAATCTGCATCTGTAAAAGAGCATTTCTACGTACGGCGTTGCGTTGCGTTGCTTTGTCGCGCTGCACAGCGCGCGCTGCAACGCGCTGTTGCTGATAGTAAAAACACGAATTTGCAGCTTATTCAATGGGAAACATTTCCATTACAGCTGCGCGTTGCGTTGCGTTTAAAATAGAAACGCCGATAGTGTTTCTATTTTTTGTTTACTATCCGAGCGATAGTAATTGCGTTGACCAATGAGAACGCTCAGCTAGCCCGAGTATGGGTCATTCAAACTGATCGACAGTCTATACGGCAATTCGGCGCACGTGGGTGACGGCTGCAGGCAGCAGCATTGCATTTATATTTGCGGCCAAACCGCTGCAGTAGTGACGTGGTTGCTTTTCATTGCCTTGTCCAACGGTACCATCATCGACTCCCTACGAGGCTACGACGTACCGTTTAGCCACAGTAGAACCTACATGCGTTAACGGTCGGCCAAAACAGGGCACTGAAATTATGTAGCTTTTTTCGAAAGTTGGGTGATACTTAACTATAGGACCATATTTCAATGCCACAGTTTGTTTATTTTTTTACTTTTATAAATTTTTTACAATTCCAAGAAGGAAATGTCATGTTTTTTGGGATGGGAGGGGGCAATGAACGCTTTTGCACTGCTGTATTTTGCGAAAATTTGGGGCTACATGTACGCAGGATAGGCGCTGTGGATATGGATATATCCATGGATATCCGCGGAAAATCTGTGATCGATATGGTTATGGATAAGGATGGAAAATTTCATACCCACGGCAAGCCTGCTTACAGCAGTCGGAAATGACAGCCAGCTTAGATAGTGGTGCGCACATTTGCGACAAAACCTCGCACGCGACGGAAACAGGACAGTACTGGTGGCGTCTCGTGCGATTGCGATGCCAAACCCGAGATGATTGACAGATGCGCGCTGTACATAGCCACGCCCTGTTTTTCGCAACGGCATGCGAGGATTTGTCGCACATATAGGCATCCCTGAGCCGCCAACAACGGTTCAACTACAGAGTCTTTTTACCTCACCTCGCCTTCCGTGTGTAGGTATGTAGTCTGCCAGTCATGCGGACTTGACCTTTGACCTCGGCGACGCCACGTAACCGTCTGACCTTTTTCCTTTTTGCGTTGTTGCTGTGCGCAGCGCCACCGCCGCTCTGACAACACTAGACTGCTATAGGAGTGCTCATAGTTCTCCTCAGCTGTATTAGAACTGTTGTCTCGTCTTACTGCCAGTTAGCACACCGTCTAGACCCCGTAGCCGCCGCTGTCGTATTTCTGATGAGCTTTCCGGAAGTACCAACATCGATGACCTTGAACGAACTTGAAATCCAAAAATAGGGGTTTTTAACAGTAAATTTTCCTCGACTTCGCGCTCCGTGGCACCGTTAGTGGGTAGATGTTTGATCGAAATTACTGGAGATAGGCCTACAGACTAAGACAATCCGCGTCGTTCGCGTGTCAAATGAGCTAATGCTCAGATTTTTTAGTTCTCGTTAGCCGAAAATCTAACCAGTCCTGGCTAGCCAACCATAAAGCCAACTATCTGTTCACTTGTAATGAATGCATACGTCTTCAGCAGTGCAATGAGTTTACGCTATTTATATGCTAGACCTATAGGCCCTATTTACATCGTTATGTTACCTACGCGCCGTGAATCTGCAGTTTTTGACCGACCGTTAGCTCGAGCCTTAGGTCGTCTGTTTGTTATCCTTCGTCATCTGTAGCGCATGTATTGTGGCTGAACCGTATGTCGTAGGGGTCGGCTATGGTAACGTTGAATAGGGAGATGACCATAGATGTAAAAAAAGTTGAAAACGTTTTTGCGTTTTTTATTCTTGCCACGATTTACGTTTTTTAACGTTTTTTACAAATTTTTTCAGCGTTTTTTTATTTTTTTATAAAATTTGAAAATTCTACCGAGAACGTCGAGAAAGGCTTTTAAAGTCACATAAACGAATTAATAGGCTATCGTGGTGGTTTACTTACTTAGTTTAGTGACACGTGGTCACGGTTGAATTGAAATTGAATAAAATTTTATTTTTTTTTCTTTAGTTCTAGCTGTACTGCAATTACAGCAATAGGTTTTAGGCAAGAAGTCGAAAAAATTGAGGCTAACATTTTTTATCAACGTTTGTAAACGTTTTTTTTACATTTTTTTTCCACGTTTGAACGATTTTTAACGTTTTTTACTTGTGCCGAATTACCGCGTCATAGAACCATCTTAGCGTCGATTGTAGCGTTCGATATAGCAGCGTCACCATAGCGTGTATGGGAAATTGCTCTGGGAAATTGCTTTCTTACTGCGACCGGAAGTCGGACGCTGGCCTTGCGATAAAGGCGGTACGGTCGGTCCACCCTATCGAGTAGCGACAGCCGGGCTTCTAATTTGGTGCAGATATGTAATTACACAGGACATCTTTAGACTGTGTTAAGCCAGCGACACACGAACCGGGTACCCGGCAGGGCAACCTGGCCGGGAGACAGCCGTCGTCAGCAAAGAAGTTTTAATAGTTATTTTACGTTTGTCATTATATGTAACACAATGACGCATAAAGTCACCTAAAAGTCCAAAGTGCGTTTCTATTTCTTCGTTGGCTATCTTCTTTATTGCAGTATTTTTATAGTCTGCGATTTTCGTATCCCAGAGACAAATGTGTGATTGAGACACGTTCTCGATCTTCCCAGAAAGCAGCTTTTGTAGTAGGCCTATGTACGAAGTACGGGTACTAGAATAGGAGGACAACATAATTTTTAGACGACATGAAAAGTGTAGGCCTACAAACAAATCAAATTTCCCTCGAAAACGCACTGTTCAACTTCATAAGTATGTAAATCGAAATAAAATTCCAAACTAGGGGGTCCAGGTCGAGCGGTTGTCGATTTACCGCCGCTACCTCTACCCCTTTCCTTATCCACCCAAAAAGCTGAAATTTGTGCGAATCTCATGGGTCGTCCTGGCGGAGGCTGGGGGGTCCTGACCTCTGGACCCCCCGCCCACCGCTGCCCCTGAGCAAAACAGATCAATTTTACGCTTCGACTAAGCACCGATAAGTAAAGCGTGAATTTATGCAGTGCGCATCTCAGCCAAAAAAAATCTCCATTGCGCATAATAAGTTCAATGAGAAAGACGCGAAACAGCGTGTTGCAGTGCGGTCGATGAACGGAGTAGCACTGCAGCCAGCAGCAGCAGCACAGTGCTGGATAGATAGATTCCGCAGCACCACAACTGACTCCGTGATGATTGCGTAACGTTACGCACATAGGCCTACTCTATTCTCGCGTAGTGCCAGATTAAGGGGGGGTGCTGAGGATGCTGCAGCATCCGGCCCATTCGTGAAATAAGCCCACGGCCACAGAGTGGACGAGGATTTTTTTGTAACACCCATTTCCGTTGCTCATAAACGACTTCAATGTTGCCATAAGATTTTTATTTTTTTTTATTTAATATGTAATAAACACTCACGACAAACACGCGAGAAAAAAACATAAAAATACAGAAGGAAAAAAACTACAAAACATTACTAAGAAGAACAAAATAAACACAAAAATAGGCTACAAATACATGATGCAGAGTAAAATATGAGCAGAAAAAAAACTAATAACAGTTGCTGAATAAAATTGTATTGATGAATGTCCGTTTATGCAGTTCTGATGTTACATGTTTATTAATAAGCCATGACCAATATCTCGTAATCCATATTTATTAGACTTGGCAACCGGTAGAAGGTGATGGAGACAGTGATTATCGTAAGTTGCTTTATGGAAAAGCTGGTCGTAATATAGCTTGCCAATAGCTCTTCTGTTGTAATGATAGACTTAACATATAGGCCTAACCATACTTGAAGGCACGCTTGAACAATCTATTTATCTGTGCAATTTGTGCTTTGACTAGGCAACAATACCAAGATGATACAGCATAAGCAATTTTGCTAACTATTATAGCAAAAAAACGCATTATGTAACATTTCTAAGCTATGACCTTGTCGTCTAAGGGCCTTCATGATATGTAGCTGTTGACTTCATATCCCAAACTGCGTAAAATGCGTGTGCGGCCTGGGTTCTGCTGTGGGAGCTTAGAACAGTTAGCTGTAACTGTATATGCGGGAAGAGTGATAACTGGTAAGGGGATGGCATGAAAGGAAAAGAGATGGAAGAAAGGGAAAAAGGAATAGAGGAAATATAAAGAGGAGGGGATTATGAGTGCCCCAAAAGACAAGTCCCTATGATCACGCAGGCCTGCCAAGTCAACCGACATTGAGCGGGTGACACCCTCAATTTGACCGCTTTAGTCGTCACAGGCGTTAAGTCAATTATCACTCGCCGACGACGATTGTCTCCCATTTTGGTTACGATTTGTTTTATTGCTTGAACTGCATCAGATTTGTTGATTTTCACGAAAATGATTGAAATTGCTGCCAGAAGACGTCACATTTTAAGGCCAAAATGACCTAATTTAAATACGGCTGGGGCTCCGCCCTAGAC
>Ga0209671_1007903_pt1 | contig 11096 bp, 7 predicted proteins | sample WorMetHERISLAND2_2_FD_187401 | JGI IMG/M metagenome (GOLD analysis project Ga0209671, IMG submission 187401) | Marine gutless worms symbiont microbial communities from Max Planck institute for Marine Microbiology, Germany - Olavius geniculatus... | ecosystem: Host-associated > Annelida >...
ATTCTATGATAACAGCCTCATCACAATCACGAACTAAAACTACCGGAACGGTTCAATGGTGGCGGGCAAAACCAAACTGCGATTTGATCTGCATTCCACAAGATGATGGCCTCAATCATGACTTCACAAGACTGTTATACAAGAACTGCTATTAACTCAGTAACACTAACATTAGCTTACTTGTAATATCTGTTTTATTATTTTACAAACCGTAATAAACAGTTAAGCCACAAACAAAGAGCAAACATGTTACTTGTCCAAAAATCGCATGAAACCATCTCCAACGAATCAGCAAAACATTAATGTAATTTCAGCGTAACTTAAACAACAGGAAACATATCTGGTTAATGCAAAACAGCAGGCAAGTCATTAAGCCTACGTATATTGTCATTTTGTTTCATAACAACAAACATACAGAATAAACGACATTGTCAACATATTGTATCAAAAACATAACATCTGAATAATTATCCATGATTTGCTTTTAAATGTGTTTTTTGTAATTGTTTGCTGCGAACTTATTTTTATTTTATGTTTGTTTTGAAAAGAAAACACTTTGACAATTTTTGTTTTGTCTCCTCCTTTACCCTGCCGCCGTGCCACGACGCTACTGCAGCTGAGAAACTCCCGCACTGAGAATCGTTCACACCAGTTTGGGTTTTCCAACGTGCCTTTTTGTTTTCGAGTTAGCAGCCCGTAGACCTACAGGACAGACAGACACGCGGGCGGACAGGTAAGATTTTTAATGCGGCCTATTAGGACGCTCGCACTGCTGATAAACGACGTCTCACGCTGTACGTTGCCTACTCGTACACTAAGAAGCAGTTAACACTTAACAGTTCGTTCGTTAATATCTGCGAATCGAAGCACGGCACTGGTACAGTTAGCAGCGTCACAACAGAGGAAAGAAAAGGAGGAGGCAATTAGTTTTTTTTAATTTTGGGCTCTCGGGACAGATTTTCGTTTAACAATGCAAAATTTGGGAATGTAAACCATTTTGAGGGGAAAATCTAAAAGCAAAATAAAAGTGTTGAGCGGTCATAATCTTTTGCTGCAACAGTCGGAAAATTGCAACTTCCAGTACCGCTTACTTTACGATGCCACCGAACGCAGTTGATGCCGTAACAGTTACGCCGTGTTCAAAGCGACGGAAACAAACTAAACTAAACTGAACTAAGATGGCGGCGGCCGCCATCTTGGATTTTTGCACAAACAGCAATAACTCGGCCGCCAATTGACGTAGATGAATGAAATTTTGCAATAATGCAGACGGCTGCCACCGAAAATAGAACATTTGACCCAAAATGGACAAAAAACAATAAATTCAAGATGGCGGCGGCCGTCATTTTGTATTTTATTTATCGCTCATAACTTGTTTATTCTTGCACGTATTTGCACGAAATTTGGCACGTGTATTACGTTTGAGGTCCAACATACAAAAATGCCAAAATATTGAACAAAAATAAAATCCAAGATGGCGGCGGCCGCCATCTTAAATTTTTGCACAAACAGCAATAACTCAGCCGCCGATTGACGTAAATGAACGAAATTTTGCAAAAATGTAGACGGCTGTCACCGAAAATAGACCTTTTGACCAAAATGGACAAAAATAATAAATTTAAGATGGCGGCGGCCGCCATTTTGAATTTCATCTATCGCTTAAAACTCGTTAACTATTGCACATATTTGCACGAAATCTGACAAGTGTATTACGTTTGAAGTCCTACATACATGCATGCCATAATATTGAACAAAAAATAAAATCTAAGATGGCGGCAACCGCCATCTTGGATTTTTGCACTAACAGCAATAATTCAGCCGCCAATTGACGTTTTGCAGTAATGTCGTCGGCTGCTGCCAGAAGTAGATCATGTGATTAAAATCGACAAAAATGATAAATTCAAGATGGCGGCCGCCGCCATTTTGAATTTCGTTTATCGCTCATAGCTTAGTTGCTATTGCACATACTTGCACGAAATTTCATATGCGAGCTAAGTTTGACGTTTTACACATAGTTAGGCCTATACCATAAAATCGAACAAAAATGAAATTTAACATGGCGACGGCCACCATTTTGTTTTTTTAACGCAAAGCATAACAAATCAGCTGCCGACTGAAAAGGTTTATAAAATTTTGCAGGAATGTGGCTATTTGCTACTGGAAATAAATCATGCGACCAGAATCGAGAAAAGTAGTAAATTCAAAATGGCGTTGGTCACCATTTTAAATGTCGTTCATCACTTATAACTGCTTTTTCACGCATTTGCATGAAATTTGGTATATAGACTAAATTTGCGGTCCCACATACAGGCTTGCCATTATATTAAACAAATAACAAAATCCAAGATGGTGGAGGCGGTAGTAGTTGTTTTTGTTTCTGTCGTTGTGTACAAAGTAACTGTTCAGTGACTTTTCAAACTTCAATAAAACCGCAAATATTATATATATAAGAAAACTGCAAGCAATTTATTTAATGTTGCATAAGCGCTGATGTAAAACGGCAACAATCAAAAAGTATAAGCACGAACATTATGCATTAGCTTAGACATTTTATATCTGGCTACTGAGAACAGATTAAATGTCTAAGCTAATATATTAGTTTGTGCTTATACTTTTTAATTTCTGCCGTTTTACATCAGCGCTTATACAACATTAAATGAATTGATTGCAGTTTTTTTTATATATAATTATAATGTTAATGGAGCGATGCAGTGATTGGATAAAAGACGTTTTCGGGCACTTCTGCACTCTACACTTTTCATTCTTCTACACTCTAATTAATAGGCTGCTTTTCTAACAAGCAGCCTCCAAACAACGTCCGCGGTAGGCGATTACGGGTGAGAGATGAGAGCCTATTCATCGTCTTACTCCAACTATACTTTTCTTCAAACATCGCACATCAGTCTTGACTGTAATTATGCCCAGAAATATCAATGTATTTCACGGCGAGTTATTTCAGGCTGTACGGCCTCCTTTTCACAGTTAGGCTACATCAGTATACACTTTATGTATCATCATGTCTATCACTGTGAACGCATCGTTAAGTTGCTGACCACTAGAAGACCTGTTAGACAAATTAATAGATGGCATTCGCCGACTGGTGAGTGAAAATGTCTCCTTTTCTTATTCTCTGTCTGTCAAAGCCCTTGGAATGGATACAATAAGGTAAGATTTGCGCAAATACATCTTAACTAAACGTAAACTGAACACGACGTGGTGTTTGTTTCACTTGAATAATGTGTATCTTTAGTAGGCTAAATTGTTTTATTTCGATTATTGCAAGTATTAAGATTAACCAAGTTTCTCATAGTAAGCATGTCGAAAGTTTTGTCATAATATCGCAACAAAAACGATGTAAGTTTTGAAATCTGTAATTAATAAATTTGCTTAAATTTCAATCCAAAACCGTAACTGAATAGTAAATAAACCGATATTCGCACACTCATGCGCGGTATATTTATGTCACTAAAAGTAGCAACTATATACCTAAATAAAAAGTATTCTTTTTTGTTTTTTATAATAATGCACATATTTCCAGAGATGAGTATTGTTGTACATTACAGGTGTGCATAAAGGGTTTGCAAGTTGTAATAACCGACAAAGTCTTTGGGTTCTTGAAGCTGGTAAAACGTGCAGATTAAATGCAGGTAAAAAGAGGGCATTGTCTCTAGATTGACGTTTGTGGAGCTTACCGAACATGTCTTGAATATCGTGATAATTATATCTTAGACTACTCTGTAGTTAACGGATAAATAAGTCCGCAAAGCAGAGCAGGTAGCACTGCTGCAGTTGCTGCGGCAACTGGTCTCGTGCTGATGCACGTAGATCAGTAGTAGCAGTAGTTGCCAACGATCTTTCCTATACAGATGTCGTAAGGACCAACGTAGTCGCGGTGATGGTAGCGTCGCCCGTTGTAGCAGTACGGGCAACTGGTGACTGCGACAATGACAACGATGATGACGATGATGATGGTGACTATTATGCCTGCGACTGACACTCCGATTGATGCTTTTCCGAAGTTTCTGGCACTTGCTGGGTCTGACGTAGCGGAACTGCTTGCCACCGTTACACACGAGTGCCACGCACAATGGCGCCGCATACGAAGCAGCCTAATTCGTTTCATCTGTTAATGAAGTCATAAAATTGTCATCAAATTTTGTGCTACGTTCGCTGAGTCACCAACAAAGCGAACACAGTGTAAGCTGATCTGAAATGTGAATCCCAATCTAGTAATTTTTTTTCTATTTACATCGCTGTGATACGACCACGCAAGCACACAAACCTCTGCATCAAGTTTAAAACTTAATTTTTCAATTTTTGGGTTTGGAGAGCAACTGCCTATACATGTATGCACGGTGTTTTGCTAATGGCCTACATTGCTATGTGATGCTGTTTACACCTTTATTTTAGAAAAAATTTCAGACATTAGTAAAACACTTGAGGCAGACTGTATGAATGCCAATCAAAAAAGATGCTCCCATGCTGTTATCAACGAAATGTTTGCCAGAGACTGTAGTTTTCGGCGATATAATAAGTTTCATGCGGCTATTCGCTACGGTTCTTGCGTGCGGAGGTGTCAATAATTACAGTGGAGTGGTCAAAGGCGATCAATTTTCTATGCCGTTAGTTGCCTTGTTTGCCGAACTTTTAAAAATTTAAACCAAAGTTGTCGTAAAAGCTTACGACAAAATTATTCACGACGGCCTAACGTTGTTGTCGCGCGTGTCATGAGCATTAAATCAAATTTCTTCTTGTGTACAGTTTTCACAACAATTTTGGCCTGATTTTTAAAAGTTTGGAAGACAAGGCAACTAAAGGCATTGAAAATTGGTCGCCTGTGACCACTCGATAACTGCCAATTACGCTCGTATTTACGCCTAGGCACGCAAAAATATGGGTTATTTCATACCGTCGGGCAATATTTAATACTAAACTTGTACAGTTTAGTGTACAACAACAACAGCAGTTAAACGCTTCTTATTAAAACGTTTACTTTTCCCAAACATTACCAAAAAACTGCAATCAGCAGAAGTGACTGGCTTATATACTGACTTATGTAATGAATTATACTGACTGGCCAGGATGAAAGCGATGAGTCCAAAGAGCCAGTTGCAGCACCAGAAGACGACGCAAGCGAAGACGATGTGTGCAACGAACGACTGGGCAAGCTGTATATTGGTCTGCTGTGGCTGTGGACCTGGCCCGACCATCACCACTTGTGGTTGCTGGGGAGGTCCTCCTGACATGGGGTACTGTGGAGCCACGTATCCGGGCTGCGCAGAATACCCAGCCACCGGCGGTTGTCCTCCGTAAGGTTGTCCGTACGGAGGCGCGGTAGCGGCGGGAGCGTACGGAGGTAGAGCTTCGTTGGCGCCGGAAGGTGGAAGTCCAGGATAACCGGCTTTACTGTCCATGTTTTACTCTATATCTTTGTAGCTATAATACTACCATAAACAGAATAAGACACTGCGTTGCCGTTGCGAATACGAAAAATGACGCATTTTACTAAACGCTTGCAGTTAGCTGCAGTTCGGAATTCCCAAAAACTAAGTTACGAAACAAAATATAGGCCTATGCATTTTATGCTTACGTACGTTTGCCCAAATTTTCGTTATCTCGTATTTTATTGGAGTGGACCAGAAACAGATTTTACTAGCATAAATTTTGTAATTAAACTATCATTTCCTATAAAGAAAGCGAAATCTATTTGCCATATCATGCCAGTCAACAAAACGGTCAACGCATACACAAAGTTAATTTTAAAAAAGCACGCTACCCGTCAGAAAAAAAATTTACAAGTGCTGGCCAGTGGCCACTTACGATAATTATAATGATGGTCATTTTTCATAATTTTGGTACCAATCGAAAGCACATATAGTTGCCTTTTCAACTTAACAGTATCTTGCACCGTTTCAGAAATAGTGCAAATGTGTTGCAGTTAGAAGTAACAGGTGGTCACGAATCACGATATATCAACTTTGAAAACAGGCATTTACGGGGAGAAAATCTCTGCGGCTAACTTGGAAATTAGCATTTCGCAGAATTTGCCTAGGATATCTATTACACATCATAAAATAAATACTGAAGTATTCGTTAAATTTGTCCACAGTATATAACAATGACTCAATGATAGCAATGGTATTTGTAAAATATTACATTACGCTTTAGTCGAGCATGATGTTACTGAGCAAGTAGAAACCTGTTCACAAATAGGCAAACAAACGTTTAGCAAAATTGTACTTACACGTAGAACTTGTTAGATCAGTTACCGTCGATTGCCGACTACACCATAAAAACCATTCACTGATATCGAGATGGCTCTGCTCTGCCAGGATACATAGATAGGCTCAGTAGCATAGTGGCGTCGCGGCACGGAGAAACAGGGGAAACGACCCCTCCAACAAATGTTACCTGTCAGAAAAGTTTGTTTCTTTTGTCCAAAGCAGAACAATTTTGCGGCTAAAAATACCCCATTTTAAAGACATTTAAAAGCAAAATTGAAATTTTTAGCATCTATATTTCCACTCTCGGAAAATTGCAACTCCATGTCCCCAATCTTGTTAACCCACGATTCTGCTGGCAACAGTGTTGTTAACGGATACAATTTGAATAGTACGGTTATGACGCTGCGCGTCAGGCCTATTGAACTGCGCTCATTACGAAAACCAGATCATGCTTAATTGTAGTAATTACCAACAACGTCCGTCTGTCATCGACTGGGATCGTAACTGCCTACTGGCTGTAAGCAGGTGACATTTGGCATTGACGATGATTGCGATTATTATCTTGCAACAACGCAATTGTTCATGCCTATCTCATGTAGCGTACTTTTATTTTCAGTTACCTCTGTTTAAGCGTTTAAGCGTGTTTTCTACTAATCTGTGTGTTCATTATTTTGCAACTGTGCAGTGTAAATGCAGTGTTTTTATTCACGAACTCCCATTGAATAAATGATTGAATGCATCATGTTGGTACCGCAGTATAGATGTAGGCCTATCTACCTTATCCTGCATCTTCTGACCAATGTTTTTGTTATTGTTATTGACGCACTGTTTTCAAATAACGTGATATTTTTATTTTTATCATATTTTTTGTTAGATACACATGGCATACACATACGCCGAGAAAGTTGAACCACACATAATTTACACAACCCACCGCATCTTGTTTCATGCGTTCGTACTGAACAACTTGCAACGATTTTACTAAATACAGCACAGCGTCAAATGTTGTCTCAAAAATTAAATGTGCCTGACGTGAGAAATTAAGGCTTGTCTGTCGCTAAAATTTTGCCGACGTAGTTAGATGTACGCGTTTCCAGACAGACAACCGTCGTACTGATGAACTCAACAAATCATTCATATTCGGTGCTGCCAGCATTAGTTTGATGAGTAAGCTGATTATCAAGCTGACAATATGGGCTTATATTTTCGATTTGTTGCAACGCACTCGTCTGACGAGCATTGACGCTGCATTCATGTGAGCTATTGCACTGCGTGTGGCCCACATACTCGATAAGCCTACAGAATATACGTACACTGTATTCGCATTCAGCATCACGCCTCGACAGGACTGCAGCAATTAATGCTAATGATACTCAGTGGCAACAGTCACGTTGAACTTTACCCGCTAAAATACAGAATTTTTACACTCTAAAATCGCAAAATCAAAATGCAGCGAAAATAGGCCTATAATGTTTGTACTTGTGTCATGTTTTATCTACATTATTTGCTTTATCTATTTTTCTGTCTGCGTTTGAGGCTGTAGGCCTATGTAAATTACTTATGTTTGAAATGACGATTATTTATAATATGTGTACGAAGTAAAGTGCTAAAGTTACGTTTGCTCTCTACATAAACTCCAAGTTGAGTATTCATAACTAAGAAGTCAACAGTGAGATTACAATACTGACTTTTATTACGCGCCAGCAATAAATGCCGATAAAGACGCATGCATAGCTCGCACAACAACACACAAGTGCTTTACAACGCACGAATGCAACAAACCAACAACGATAACAATAACGTTTTAAAGCAACAATACAACTCAACGATATGAACAATGTAAGTATCGAAGGCAAATTAGTGATAACGTGAATGAATCAGTAGAGCTTCGAAACCATCACACACTGTCGGTGATCAAAAATTATTCAAATTAACCAGCTCACGCAAAAATAATATAATATGAAATAATACTCGTCACGTGTTTGCGAAAAATGTCTATTAACTTTAATAACGCTTAAACTTACACATGACACAAGCACACATACTGATGCCATTCTAAACTATCAGCACCTCCCATTTAACCTTACTGTCAGTGGCTATTTTGTTATCCGATGATCATCATCTTCATTAAAATCATTTTTGTTCAACCAAAAAAATACCAATGAAAGTTTGCAGCAACAAAAGTAAACAATATACGTGCCAGGCTTATCCCAGCATTAATAGCAGCTGTAGAAAAAGTGTTAACAAATGACATGTTTCTTACATTTTATGTCATGAAATGTCGTCCAGTGACCTAATGAGTATGATAATCAGTAGAACATGCGCCCTGATTCTTTCTGAGACTTTGGCGCTTTATAAATCATTTTACTTACCTACTTATTTATAAGATTTGACAAGCACACAGAGAAGAACACCTAAGCGCGCGCGCACACACACACACACACACACAATAAGAACATCGTGACAACCTGCCTGCATGTTTTTCATGCAATACACACTCAGATAACAACACATTGGGTGACGTCAAGATTCCCCAGTCTAAAAGACCGACATACATGCCTTAGAATTTCTGAACTTTGGTCTAAGATCCTGGTCATAGACTAGTTTCAGCAAAACTGGACTTCATCCATTCCCTCGCTTCGACCGATGAGCAGAAATCTACATTCTGGATTACAGTGTTTGAATTGTGAAAAATTAGCTGGGAAAGTTGAATTTTTCGACGGTCAGAGCCCAATCAAAATTGTGATGTAATTTGTATGTATGTAGTATATAGCTGACTCCCCAGTGCATAATTTGACAATGTGTTAGGGGGTTGAGAAAGCAGTTTGGGGGGGGGGGTTTAACCCCCAGCCTCCCGGCAATTCAAACACTGCTGGATTAGCTTCTGTTCGAGAATGACGTTTCAATAGCTTCCGCCTCTATCAAACCCAAACTCTACTACTTAGATTTGTTGTGGACTTGTGGAACAACAAGCTGTACAATAAGCCGTAGTCTACAACATCTCGGCATGGTTTTTTGCGATCTTTTTAGATTTGCAGCATGCATCTTGCTGCAAATTTGCTGTAAATGCAACAAAGCGAACCAAGTGGAGTATGGTCTTCAGCAATAACGGCATCACAACACTAAGGAGTAAAGACAGCTTGAAACGCAGACGTACCACTTCATCTCTCATCATAAAACCAAAACATCCCGTGCTTTGGGTTGTAATCTGGCGAGAAAGTAGCGACGGGGAATACTTTGTTTTATTTTCTAAATTGTTCTTTCACGACGTAACGTGTAATGTTACAGAAGAGCTCAATGTGACACGCTGAATTGTAACGTGAGAAGTGACGTAAAATTACTGCAGCATAACAGATGCGACCAGTTTTGTTTCAGTGAAACCCTGAAAGCAAACAAAACTGCACCAATAATTCTGAGGATTTAAATAAAAATTTTAGACACAAAGGTTTTTCGGGGACAGATGGCAGCCGGAAGCACATGAATTTTCCCGTCCAACCAGCAGCAGTAGCAGGGACTGGAAGACGTTTCACGAGACGACGCATTGCTTGAAGCCGGACGAGCACTTTCGTGGCGACGCGATGGCCGCCGTCGAGGACCAGCCTAGACCGGATGCAGACGACAGAGGACGGTCGAGGTAGTAGTCGAAGTCGGACGACGAGTCGCTCGAACTGCTCGAACACGTGCTACATCCGTGACGCTCGTCCCACGCCGCTGCCGCTCGCAAGTACCGCTCTACAGCCTCGCTCATCAACTGCCCCCGACCACTTCCGGTCCCGACGCCATCTTGGTTTATGACGTCATTTGAGGTGGTCTGTGCGGCGGTGGAGACGACGTCACGTGGTCGGTGTCCGCGACTGTGTGGTGAGATGGCGGAAGTAGTGGGGTCGATGCTGTCGGAGGAGTAGCCGCTACAGCGCAGCGCGTTGAGGTCCCCGTGTGGTGCTGGCGTGTCTGACGCGTAACCCTCCACGCTCCGTGCCACCGTGGTCAGTACTCGGCCCCGTGTCTTGGCCCGCCCTGGCTTTACCCGTCGACGCTGATGGTTCGCCGGCCTTGGCATTGGTTCGAGTCGTCCCGGCGAGAGTGTCGGTAGCGGCCTCCGACGTCTGGAACTGGTAGAAGGACCAGCGGTAGAACCGTGGGACGGATGACGTGGTCGTGGTTTGAGCCGGGGGTAGACCTCTGACTGGTCAGAGTCCTCGTCATCGTTGTCGTCCTTCTCCAAGTATCGACTTGTTGACCCACGTGACACCAAGCCACGCCCATACCTACCCTGGCTCCGCCGCTCACCGTCACGTGACTCCGCCGCCGCGATGACTCGGCGCTATCTTGCGAGCAGTCGGCGGCCAAGTTGCTGCCGCTACCGTCTGGCGAGTGATGGCGGAAACACGCCGCAGCTGCAGCGTGAGCGTGGCTAGTCGTGTTGATAGCCGCCTGACGGCTGATGACGTTGTTGTCACGTGACGCTCCTGCCAGGCTGTCACTTGACGCCGACACGCTGATCACGCCCCCTCCGATAACGTTATCGGTCACGTGGTCGGCGCACTGGGCGCAGTAAATGGCGCCGTTACTTGGCACGAACGTGCAACCGATCAGTGATCTGCGATTGCATCATGTCATTGTCATGTACATCATCAAAAGTTTTGGAAAGGTCACACTATCCGTGTTTCACAGAAAAAAAGTTAAAATATGATCCGCCACATATGTTTAATATATTCTACTTCCAATGGGACTATAGTCCCCATAGACTAATCAGTACAAACTTGAATTTTATAATTTTGGAACGGTAAAATGAGTAGTAACTCATTCACATATGCACACGGTGGCCGTGCGGCAGGCGGCTCTGGTTAGTGACGAAGGCGCATTAGAGGC
>Ga0209671_1007904_pt1 | contig 11095 bp, 4 predicted proteins | sample WorMetHERISLAND2_2_FD_187401 | JGI IMG/M metagenome (GOLD analysis project Ga0209671, IMG submission 187401) | Marine gutless worms symbiont microbial communities from Max Planck institute for Marine Microbiology, Germany - Olavius geniculatus... | ecosystem: Host-associated > Annelida >...
GTTTTCAATGTGCAAGTCCTTAAATGTTGCCGTTAACAAGTGTATAAACTGATGTTTTGTACATTTATCTGCATAATGGCCAATTCGCATTTACGACGTCGACCTAACGCAACTCACCTCAACAGTCACAAGCTATTTTCCAATTTGCTGCTCGGCCAAACAATCGTTTGCAGTGAGATGCCTTTTTTATTTTATACAGTTAACTACCAGTGTTTAGTTCCTAGATTTATTTGTGAGCGTCTGTTACATTTAATAAAGCACTGTGTTACTGTGTTACCTCCTCGATGACACGTCGTTTCTGCCGCAGTTCCATGCGCATGCCCGGACTGACCTCCGACTCACTGCTCATGACGCTAGTGTCGGGAGACGGCGTCCGAGGACCCTCCCCCCTCCCACGTCCTCCTCGCTGGCGCTGATCACGGATCTGCAGCGTCGGCGGGTCGCTGTCAGTCAAGAATTCACTCGTCGTCGTCGACATCGTCGAAATCATCTCAGCTCTCTGTGTGTAGCCACCCAATCGCCGGTCGACGTCGTCAGATCGCGAGTGACTGACATCCGACTGCTCCAAACTACCGGACAGTTCTTCGCGCGAGCCTTCGATCATCTCCAACAGCTCATCGTACCTGATCCAACAGTTTACGTTACTAATAATATATAGTATTTCAATCATATTTGAAAAAAAAACAATTGCAAAGAATTGCTGCTGTATACTGACGTTGCAGAACAGTTTCCTAAACGCATTTGCCCGCGCTACAGAAGAAACATTAGTGACATCTCACCACTGGGTCGCCTCACTTTGCAAGGAGTGGAATTTGCAAGGAAACCGTCTTACATCTTACGGATTATTTTTTCACACTGTTAATGTATATTGACAAATGTTCAAAAATAATTATCCGAATATCACACTAATAGCAAGGCACATTTCGCATTGTTAATGTAAGTGGAAATGAATGTGCAAACATTTGACATCATCAGCTAATTTAAAACGTTCAAATCATCTTGTGGTCTGAATGTACTGTTGGTTTTGGCAGGCGTAAAGTTTATCTGTCCACTTATGAAGTTCGATATACTGCATTAAAAGCAAACACGCTTTACGTTAAATGCCTTAAACAAGATACAATTACTCTCACGTAATATATACAGGTATAGCAGGCTAAATACTGCCGCCAACGGGAACTGTGATAGACACAACATAGACGGTCTATAAGCTTTAGGCATAAGCATTCCTTGCAAAGTCCATTCCTTGCAAATTTAACGCCCCCTCACCACTTCAGTGCGATCTCAGTAAAGTGCACGAAATATGGAGCGAAATTTACTTTTGGATTTATTTAACAAATACTACATATCAAAATAAAGCTGAAAAGCAGTAGTAATTACCGGTACATTGTAATTGGTCGTTGGCACGTTTCGCCACGTACGGCGCTATACAAATGTGTTTTGATTGATTGATTGGCTGAAAATAATTTTCAACATTTAATGAACAAAAAATTTGAGCTAATGCTTATGAGACGCGCGAAAGCCTATAGCAGTAACTGGCCAACAACGGCAAAAGAACGACTTTTACGGAGTTGCCGCTCTTTGATGCCCTCGTGCGCAGGTTTCCTTGAACCTAGAAAGTCGAGACTTGGACCGTCGAAATCTACGTTTAATGCTGAAAATTTCATACGCAGGTGTCCATGTCTATTTTAATTGGTTTCGGCGCAATTCGCTGTTGAAATATGTCTCGCAGCCCAAAATCGCCAAAAAATCCACAAAACCCTCTATTTTAGCGTTCTAGGTCATCCAAGGTCATTAAATTCGGTGGCAATCGAGAGCCAGTGTACGACTTCCTATTAGTAATTTATAGTAACCTAGACCCTATCTCGCACCGTTATTGAGATACAGCGATGTATTGGCCCAAAATCGCAAATTTCCCCCTAGAGCCCTCGTTCGGGGTGACCCCCCTCAAATTTATAGAAAAGCTTTACGGTTCCTGAAACTAGAGTCTTCCAGGCAGCCGAAGGTGATGATTTGGTAATCCTAGCTTGCACCGTTTTTGACCGTGTGACAGACAGACAGACAGAATTGTGATGGTTAAGACGCGCTGAAAGCAGTACCTGCTTTCGCGCGCAAAAAACAGACGCCTAAGCACTACAGTGCTGCACTGTGACTACTGAACACAAGTTTGTGAATACGTAAATGAAGTTACACAGGCATTCCGTGTTTTCTGCGAAACTATGATTTTCCTTATCTTTGACGAAGAAGAAGGGGCCTACTCTTTTATTACATAGCTCCAAAATTCAGTAGCAGTAAGCTGAGAGAGACCTACCTGTGTTGTCGCTCGGCGGTAGTTAGCGGCCACTGGCCTGTGCTCTGGTCAGCCGCTAAGTTGACGTTGTAATCGTGCCTGCCGCGATGCTGTCTTAACCGTGCGTCGGTCCGCGATCCTCCGATCAACCCTGATAACTCGAGCTGTGCGCCGGTGGGTCCACCAGTACGCACTGCCACTGACGACGACAGCTGGGTGCCGCGTACACCGACGCCAGTTGCGACCTCATCGCGGACTCTAGCTCTCTGCTGTTGGTGTGGCTGCTTCTCTCGACCTACGCCATGCACACATTAGTACATTAGTATTAACTGTATTAGTATTAACTGTGCTCTGATCAATAAGTTTTCTTATGTATAGTTTCGTCACGATCTAGCGTGTAGTACGCAAACGTACCTGGTCTACGTGTCACTGTCCGGCATGGCTCCAGCTTACCTGACCGCTGACTGTCAGCTGGTCTTAGACGAAGGTCGTCGTCAACTGCGTTCTGCCAACTCAAGAACGTTTGTCGTCAGCATCTATGGAGACAGATGTTTTGTCGCTGCAGGTTTTAGGCTGTGGAACAACCTTCTAGCTCATATGAGACAAATTGGCACTAATTGTAAACAGTTTAAACGGCTTCTAAAGACATTTTTCGGGTGCTGAAATCGCGGCACATTGTGGATAACTGTTATTTTGCGTTTTCTAAACTAGTTTACTTACTTACCTGCTTACTTGTAACAAAACAGACAGACCGCTTCCAGTTCAGTCGAATACCTAGAGTTTATTTAGTTTCGTTTAATAGAATTTTAGTTTCTAGCTTAGAAACTAAAATTCTATTAAACGAAACTAAATAAATCAATAAGCGCTATTCAGATAATAATCTAAAAAAGAATAGTAATGGCATTGACAGCAGTATAAACTATTTCAGCGAACAACAGCATAAAACTCCAACCACATAAACGATACTTACCTCAAACAATCCCGTCTCTATACACGTGCGGTGCGTGCGTCTAAATATATTCCAATCTAATCTGCATGCAGTATACTGCAATAGCCTAATGTTGCATGCAGTGCACCTGGTTTTGCGAACTCCAGTCGACGACGCTATCGCTGAAATACACTTGAGATCATCGAGCGCTTCAAGTTTACTAGTCCGAGATGCAGCATCAGCAGCAGCAGCAGCAGCGAATGATAACAGTTGCGGCAGCGAGTCCGACGGCAGCCTACGTGTACTAAATGCCTCACCGTTGTGATTTCACAGAGAGAGCATCGTGGGCTGGTTGGGTTGGATTGGCTAGTGCTACACATCAGTGCGCCGTCATAAAACACTCGAGGCAAGTTCAATCATTACACGGCGTCTCGGGTCATGATAAACGTTGCCAGTAAACAGAACTTAGTAATGTCGTCTTCGAAATGATAACATCTTGCTAAAAATACTGACGCAAGCCAGTTACAGCGATTTTTATTACCGGTGCCCACTTCTAAAACGAAAGCTACAGCAGTTACAGGCTTATTATCAGTTTCTCGCAACGTAGTCGCACATTTTTGTCAGCGATGCTTTAAAATCGCATGCAGGTGAGTCAGTAAATAAAACATTTACAGCGCACATAAAAACCAGCTGAGTTGGCTTAATCTGCCGCATTTTACCAAAGTGTTAACGTCGCTCGCCAAAGACTTCTATAAGACACGAGCTGATCGATGATCCACGAGTTCCGTCTGTAAAAGAAAAAGAAGAGAAACTGTTCTTACTTTGAAGAGAAAGACTTTAGTTCAGATAATTACAGGCTTGGTAGTGTAATGGTAGGACGTTGGACTTGCGATTGCAAGATCGCGGGTTCGACTCCCGGTCGTGTCGCTATCAAGTGGTGACCACTGACTACTTAAATGTAGATGGATGACTGTCCGCGGACAGGAAAACCATCTCAGCAGTCAGCATATTACTAACACAAAGGTCAACTCAGCCTTTCATCCCTCCGGGGTAGGTAAATCGAGTATCGGCCTGTCTGGCTGGGGTTGAAGACGGACGCGCTCACCTGTGTCGGGTGACAGTTAACACTGTGTGATTCCATATGGCAGGTGACGCTCCGTAGCTTTGAGATGGGTTTCCCATGAATGCGCAGCCTAAGCCGCCCATGTCGTTTATTTACGACCTCCCAAAGCGTCAACTTACTGCCAGCAAATCCGCCTAAACGTAACATTGCGCAGTGCTCGTATGGGAGAGACGCCAAGCCGCAGGCAAGTGCTCTATGCATTTTTGCATTACGATAGCGAGCACGTCGCTGGCTGCATGGCAGAACGGCAAATGGACGGACGCCAGTGTTAAATGCGCTTAGCTCTGCTGTTTTGTTTTACTCAGTCGATGAGTTCAAACGCCGCGGCAGCTGCAACCCGCATCTATTGTTAGGCGGAATCGTTCTAGCAGCGCAAGCGATTCTACCTATTCCTACGCAGTTCTTCGTAGCGTGGTCTGTCGTCTGTCACATTCGTTCATCTTGCTTAAACCGTTAGACGGATTTAGTCTTAGACGTCATTTGGCAGGTCGGGCCCAATGACGCATTGTGTTAGATGGGGTCCTTGACCCTCCAGGAAATAGAGATTTGGGGGTGAAACCCCCGGAGAAAACATGCAATTGCAAATCGGTGCAGACAACTGACGAATAGAAACGAAGAGTGATTCCGCCTTTTGCCAATTACTTATAACTTATTATTAATTTTTACCAACGCACCGATTCGTGGTCGCGCACGCGCAATCCATGCCTACCGTTGCGTCTGTAGTAGTATAACGGTTTGACTTTTTATGCTTCTTTCGTGACAGTCCGCGTTGTTTAATTTTCACTGTTCTATTTTATTTCTATAGGCCTACCGTTTCGTGAACGCATAAAGTATAGCATCGTCACATCGGCAGCAAACCCCAAACACTAATTAAAGACTGGTATTGAATCAGCATCAGCATAGTGTTATGCAACAATTTTAGCGCGCATAAAAAATTTTGGACGCGATCAGATAAAATATATAACATTCTACTACATTTCTGCATTCACGACCTAGTCACACAAATCGGCAGCATTGAAATATTTTATTTTATATCCTATTACGGACTCAGACGTGTCAGTTTAAAATCGCACCATTAAACGAACTGGCAGACCTATCGTGTATACCGGCCTCTTCGGCTGGGGTTAAGGCGAGGCGCGTTCACATGTCAGGTGACAGGCATCAGCATGTGATCCCATACGGCAGGTGACGCTCCGTAGCTCTGCAATGAGTTTCACATAAAGAGCTATACACAACCTTTAACTTTTATCGTAGACGGGTTCAGTGAGATATGAACCTATGCGGCCAGGCAACGGTGTCTGATGGCAGTTATCAGAGAGCTGAAGGTCGAATGGCCAATAAAACACGTCAGACAGTCAGACTGAGACAGGTGCTCGTTCACTCCATGCGCAAATAGGCTACAGCTAAGCTTTTTGCACTTGCTATTCACTTTCTGGCTATTTAAACTAGTACTTTTGTTTTACTTATTCAGTATACCCAAACCTAAAGGCGTGTACAAAGCGACAGAAGTAAGCTGAACTGAACTGAATTGCAGTGTAATGCGGTTTGTTTCATTTTAGTTAATTTCATTTGCTCTGTGCGCGCCTTAGTGATAACAAGGATGATCACGATAGCCATGATGAAAGGCGTGCTACCGCGGTCCGTTTTACCCACAGATCAATAACCCGAATTTTAGTAATAATTTTATTTTTAACTCGCTAATTTTCTCGGCTTTTTAAGTCGCGAGCGGCGAATTAGGCTAACTGCGCTGCTAACGAGAGACGTTAAACTCAATTTTCTATAAACCTGGGTATGTTAAATTATCTGAACTAGTGTAAGTGGACTGGAACACCAGTATAAGTTCGCGTTAAACGAACTTATACACTCGAGACAGTGGTTTGACTTGCTACGTCCCATTTACACCTGCTACGCCGACTGCCGAGTTGAGTCGTGTCTGCGCCACAGGTGCGAACTGAAATGCCGACGACGGACGACGAATTTCGGTCAAAAAAATGGAAAAGTTTGAACAAGTTGAGAATTTATCCAGTGTGACCGTGTTGTGCAAAAACTGTCGTGACCTAGATTCCAGTTCTAACGCTTCGGCGAGTAGTGCTAAAACTTCATAGTTGCAAACTGGATCACGAGTGCTCAGACCAGTGGCGTAACTGCAAATTTTGGACTCCGCTGCAAGAAAATCATTTACGTCCCTCTTCGTTCCTTCCTTTTCTTTCCCTTCACGCTTTCTCCCCTGCTGCCTTCATCTCCTGTTTCCCTCCCCTTTCCTTCTGTCTTTTTCTTTTTCCTATGCTCCGTTCGCTTACAAGTAAGTCCTCTCAAGCCCTAGTGCAGCTAGGAGGTCTGGGGGAGCGCTGCGAGCTTTCCCAGCGGGGTCCGGGGCAGAGCCCCGGCCGAAAACGTATTTAAAAGCATTTTGGCGTCCTAGAAGCCGCATCTGGTGAACTTAAGTTTTTGTGTTTTTTAACTGTGCGAAACAAAAAATTACAGCTAATGCTCACGAGACGCGCGAAAGGCTATAGAAGTTCCAGTTCAGTAGTTTAGCTGAAAATTGGGGTGTTCACGCTAAGTTAATATACAAATGCCAAATTTTCTATCTGGATCGTATAACGACAGTTCCGTGGCGGCACCATCTTGTGAATGATATAGACCTGTGTCGCAGCCCGAAATCGCCAAAAAAATCCATAAAACCCTTTATGTTGGCATTCAAGGTCATTCAAGGTCATTAAATTCGGCGCCAATCGAGAGCCAGTGTACGACTTCCTATTAGTGATTAATAGTAACCTAGGCAATAGCGACTTATTGGCCAAAAATCGCAAATTTTGCCCACCCCCTCTCATTTAGAGCCCTCGTTCGGGGTGACCCCCTTCGAATTTATGGAAAAGCTTTACGGTTTCTGAAACTAGAGTCTTCCAGGCAGCCGACGGTAAAGATTTGGTGATTCTAGCTTGCACTGTTTTTGACTAATCGACCCGTGTGACAGACAGACGGACAGACGGACGGACAGAATTGCGATGGCTAAGACGCACTGAAAGTAGTAGCTGCTTTTGCGCGTAAAAAATAAACAGTCTAATTTTCTGATTTTGGGCCCCTAGGCCCGCCCCCGCATCCCGCATTGCGGGGTCTACGGAGTCAGTAGTTACGCCACTGGCTCAGACTGGATGAGTTGAGCTGCGTCGCGTCACGACTCAACTCGACAGTTGCGTCGCGTCGGCGTCGCAGGTGTGAATTGGGCATAACACATGCACTGATTCCACGGCAGCCAATATTGCCGGCATGCCAGCATACACTACCGTTTGGTTGGTCAATCACCCGTGGAGTCATCGACACGCGATACTACTCCAGAGAGAATCGTTGATCGAAACAGACAGTACTAACGCCAGCGTGGGTAAATACCAGATAACTACGCCTACGTCGGTAAAACGATCACCATTATCTTCTCTATTGCTAGACTTGTTGTTGTTGTTGTTGCTGCTGCTGTTGCTATGGCAACGGACGGGATGAGCCTACCTTGCTCCATGGATGCTGGTGGGTCGTCGCCAAGTTGTTTTGATTCAGCTGCGCAGGTGCATCGACGAGCGTACAATCGCGCCGGCGCTCAACCCATTGGCCCGCTGCCGCAACGTGCTAGCTGACTCTCACGACTCACGTGTCCTTAAATCATCCGATATGCTGATTATGAGCGCTTCCAGATAGATACCGGCAGATCTGAGCAGTTTCACACGCGAGGCGCGCTAGAACGTGAGCAATAATAATCGCCAGATATTACTCGAACAGTCTGACGACGATCGAAACCAGACTGTTGCTCCTGCTGCTGCGCTACTGTAGAGATCAATTTGACGCTAAGGTCCGTGGTGGCATGCAGCAGCAGCGGAGCGCGTAGCCAGTCAGCAGACCAAGTATTATCGAAAACGAAGCGAAGCCACACCCTGTCCTCCACATCAACTATCCACAGTCGGTCTGTCTGGCCGGTCTGTCTGTCGACAGCCAGTATACAACCAGCCACCACTGCCGCGAAAGCTACCAAGTCAAGTGGTGCGACTGGGGCCACTGGTTCGGCTCAAAGCAGGCACCGAATCGTCGAACCCTGATAGTTCTAAACGCTCTGTAGCCCGGAGTGACTGGAGCGGAGCCAGGCCGTCAGCCCCAAGAGCACCATTTGCCCACTCACCGGCCCCCGGGCTAGAACCAGCCAACAACGCTGGCCAGAGCGAGCAAGTACAATGTTTTTTAGGACCGGACAGGCGGCTCTGCAGAGAAGAGGTTTGGTCGGTCGGGTTGTGGGTGGGTGCTTGTGCGAGGCGCTTGTGGGTTGTACACAGAACTAGAAGCGTGCGGCACGGATCGCTTTGATGGTGCATTCAGATCCGCCGCAGTATAGTTACCGTCCGCGGTGGCGGCGACAGTATTGTTTTGAGCGAACTCCAGCACTTACTTTGATGACATTTTCCGTGTACATCTATCCCGAAAACCGCAAGAACCTCATAAAATTTTAAGGTCATAGGTTAAAGGTCAAAGTCATTTTTCTTAGTGGACCAAAGTTCACAAAATTGTTTCTGTCGAGCGTGAAAAAATTGTAGTTGATAATGTCATTTCCGCTTGTCGATTGCTTGATCCATTCCAGAGATATTCGCGATTGACGTTTAGCGTTGGCCGAAATCAAGGGCAATGTTAATAACTCACGAGCCGCTGCACTTAGCCTGATGACGTATAGAAAGAACATTGTATCTCGGCAACCTCTAGAAGCCTGCTGCATATCAAGGTCATGGGTCAAAGGTCAAGATCACATGGGTTGTTTGTGCTTTGCGTAATCTGCCACAGCGGCTACCGCGGGCAGTACTTGATTCTGAGCAATGCTTGACAGTCTACAGTGTAGTTGGTTGTTGAGGAGTATTATCGGATCGACTCCAATTTTGTGGTTTGAGGCCCGCGCATCCAACGCATTCAGTTGAAATGGGGCCGTAATGTACCCAGGTCCTCAACTTTTTTGTTTTTGAACATAGGCGCACCAAATTTGGGGACGTTGTAGCCCTACCCCAAGGCTCTCCGAAAATGCTCGAAAAAGTGGACCAAAGTCCACCGATTCCAAGAAAATCGGGTCCGAAGTCGAAAATTCGACCCCCAAAATCTCGTCTCCCAAGGGTTTTGGGGGCAAATTTTGGCACAGGACCATAGGGGGCCTAGGGGCCTACTTTAGTTTCCAAATTTGGGGACCCTCTTTTTACCCCCAATTTTTGGGGAATTTTTTCGTAATTTTCACTTTAACCCCAAAAATCTCAAAATCTAAGTCTGGGACCCCCCCCCTTTTTTATCTTGTCATTCGATAGGTGACTCACAGTAGTATACAAGGTGGAAAAAATTATCAAAATAAAATGGGATAACTTTTTTGCTAGGGCCCCCAAAGTTACCCACCATGGTAAATTTTACGGTTTTTGACACATAACTTTGTCGTTTTTGAACTTTGGCCCACAAAATTTTTGTGGTTCGTAGGACGTTTCAAGGCTTTTCCGCAACTGCCAAAACATGTGGACCAAAGTTCACCGGTTTGGAAAAAATCTGGACCAAGGTTCAAAATCTGACACTTTTAATAACTTTCTTGTTTTTGAACCTTGGTCCATAATATGTTGGGGTTTCGTAGTCCCTTCTCGGGGCTTTTTAAAAAATGCCGATATATGTGGACCAAAGTTCACCAGTTTCGGGAGAATCGGGACCGAAGTTCAAAAATTGATCACCCAATAACTTTTTTGTTTCTGAACTTTGGCCCACAAAATTTTGGGGACTTGTAGCCCTTCCCTAGGGCTTTCCAACAACGTCAAAATATGTGGACCAAAGTTCACCAATTTCGAGAAAATCGGAATTATCGTCAGAATTCAACCCTCCGTAACTTTTTTGTTTTTGAACTTTGGCCCACAAACTTTGGGCGGCTTGTAGTCCTTCTCGAGCGCTTTCCAACAGTGCCAAAATATGTGGACCAAAGTTCACCAGTTTCGAGAAAATCGAGACCAAAATTCCGAAATTTGATCACTCAATAACTTTTTTTGTTTCTGAACTTTGGCCCACAAAATTTTGGTGGCATGTAGCCCTTCTTTATAGCTTTCCAACAACGTCAAAACATGTGGACCAAAGTTTACCAATTTCGAGAAAATTAGAATTATGGTGAGAATTCGACCCCCCGTAACTTTTTTGTTTTTGAACTTTGGCCCACAAACTTTGGGCGGCTTGTAGTACTTCTCGAGGGCTTTCCAACAGTGCTAAAATATGTGGACCAAAGTTTACCAGTTTCGAGAAAATGGGGACCAAATTTTTACCCCCAATATCTGCTTCCCCAAGGGGTTTTGGGCGACAATTTTGTCACCGCACGATAGGGGGCCTTAGCCCCTGCTTAGTTCCAAAATTGGGACAGCTAGCCCCATCCCCCAATTTTGGGGGAATTTTTTTCCGAATTTTGCTGTTCCGATCGACTTTGGCCCGAGACCTCTACTTTGGCGCCACCTAGCGGCGTCAAGTTCATCGTCTTCGAACTCGTTTCCCGTCCATTAATAGACTGAGGTTATTTAAACACAACTGCGGAGTTTCAGGGTTGTATCTCTTTTCTATCAAATTTGGCAAGCGGTTGAAAACGGGAAAAAATTTCAATTTGGCCGCGTCTCACAGCCTTGCCTGTTAAAAGCAATGCGACTCTCAAGCGGCGTGCGGATTTCCTATTTAGTGACGCTGGTCCGCTCATAGGTTTGCACTATCGCTTAGTGGATCGCGTTTTCTG
>Ga0209671_1007906_pt1 | contig 11095 bp, 7 predicted proteins | sample WorMetHERISLAND2_2_FD_187401 | JGI IMG/M metagenome (GOLD analysis project Ga0209671, IMG submission 187401) | Marine gutless worms symbiont microbial communities from Max Planck institute for Marine Microbiology, Germany - Olavius geniculatus... | ecosystem: Host-associated > Annelida >...
CACGCGTGGACGTCACCAGGTCACCGGAAGCAGTAAGAAGACTGGTCGCTAGCGACGGGCCGGGAGAAGACATGGACAGTCTACCTCTACCGCCGTCCTCCAAGTGTTTGCAGCCGCTGTCACTGGTTGCCCGGCACAGCAGCCTCGGCGCCTCCGCCGCAGCAACCGACATCCGGCAGCACGAAGAAGACCGGAAGACGAAGCGATCGTCGAGCACCAGCTGTGGGTCACGTGACACGATGAAGTCATCACAGCAGCAGCAGCAGCAGCAGCAGCAGCCGTTGTGTCTACGCGTTCCCGCCTACCATCGCCGACGCCTGCATGACGACGCGACCCTGACTAGTGGTGGTAAACGTCGGCGAGCTGCTGGTACGTCGGCAATCGTCGCTGAAACCTGCCGGCGACGAGATACGCAGAACGTCGACAAAGACTTGTTCGACGAAGACAACAATGTAAGTCATTCACGGCGCAGGCGCTCGGATATCTTGACACTGAGTTTATTAGCACAGTTTGTAGCCATGAAGGCTGAATTGCTAAATAATACAGTGAAATATATAACAAAACATGCAACACATGAAAACATGTGTATGTGAAATGTCAAAAAGTGTTATAGGCCTACAAAGAACCAACACAAACAAGCAACAAAAACAGTATTACAATAGTTTCAGTAATATCTCAATAGTCCTTGGATTCACGGGCGTCTGTAGTCTTCTTCGCCCATTCACTAGACTGCGCTTAAAGCGCGTTACATTTCTTAAGGCGGGGGAGGGGGAAACAACTTTCAAGATTTTCGGAAGGCAGTCATATCGTTTTGCCAGAAATGTTTTGTGAGGCTAAAAATTTACCGACTTTATTTTCGGCCGATGGAGCCTATTGCGGGATTTTACGACGCTCTCTAAATCCCATAATAGACTAGGAGAAAAACGCTCTCTCGCATTTCCCACTCCATTTAATGCCTGCGACGCCTCGACCCCCTGTGAGAAAATTTACTATGCATTATGCATTAGCTTAGACATTTATATCTGGCTACTGAGAACAGATTAAATGTCTAAACTAATACATTAGTTCGTTCTTATACTTTTTGATTTTTGCCGTTTTACATCAGCGCTTATACAACGTTAAATGAATTGACCAACGACCGACCTCTGTTTCTGGAAGAGCCTTCCTGGAAAAACTTCAAACGGCCGTATCTCCATAACGATGCTAGATAGACGCATGGTCACTATGGACCACCCGTAAGAAGTCGACCCCCGAGAATCGAATGGTCACGTGATCGATAACGTCACGTGACCCCAAAAGGTCAAGTTCGTGACCCAATTATCTTTGAGGCGCCATATCTTCGTAACGGTGCCAGATAGACGCATGCGTTGAGGTATAGCAAGACAAATGGCAACTAGCGTCATCGACCATTATTGAAAATCTTTTCCTCCCAGTTCCTAAAAGCGGGCAATATTTTATGTACTTCGGGGAGACAATTTCCAATAACGACCTCGACGCCAGTCACTATTAGTATAATATTAAACGTTTCTCAATTAGACACCGGGTCTCTAATACAAACCGAAAGGAACGAAAAAGCTCTTTAAAAATACAGAAGAAAATGATACGCGCGATGAGTACATTATTGGTCACAATCTAATAATATTTCTTGTTAAATGTTTGGTCTCGCAGCATCATCGCGTTCTTATTACAGATATTATTAACTTTTACAAATATTTTTGTATGTAAAGTTGTTTTGTATTTAATAGCCTTGATCTTAGCGAATTTATTTGATTGCTCGTTTTTAACACTTACGTTAAAAGCTTTTTTGACTGCTTTCATAACCATTTATGGCCAGCGGCAGATTCACATGCATCAGTGCGAAAATGCATTATTTCTGCATAAAAACAGCGCTTTCTCCCCAGACTCCACTAACATTTCTTTTACCTCTTATTTTATAATTCTGGATTTGCCACTATTTATGGCGCTGAATGGCCTATTTTCTGCTGATGTTTCGTTCAGAAACTGCTCACTCACTTAGTCAAAACGCGAGTCGACGGCGTGGATCATTCCGAGTTGGCTACAGCAGCAGAGCAGCACACTAGAGAGCAAATTCAGCATCATATAGTACCCGAAGTATTACCAGCGGAGTTCAACAACGACAGAAGTTGTGGCGAGCAGAGGTCGGGGCTGAAGCGGAAACGCAAGTCGCTGCTGGTGCGCCAACAAGCGGAAGCAGAAATAGGCGCGAGCGACGGCGACGGATGGGCGCCGATCGACAAGGATGTACTGGTGAGCATTGTGGAGCGTTTGTCCGTCAGTTGTCTGGAACCGTCGTCATCATCATCATCATCGTCATCGTCGTCGTCGTTGAAAACAACCGCGAGTTCGACGTCCGAGTTCCGCCAGCCGCTGATGACGACGATGACGTCACCTCGTCGCTGTGACTTGACCTTCAGGACCGGCAGTTGCGGTGTCGACGTTGTACTGACGAAGCGCGCCACTGTACCGTTGCCTCTTTCGTCTCTAACTTCCGCGTCATCAAGGTCCAGCGCTCAGACGGAGGTTTCGCCTCCGCTCAAGACCCAGCGAGTTCTCCGCACCTCGTCGCCCAGCTCGCTGCTGGTGCGTAGACGCAAGTCGGCGTGGCAGCGTCGCGTGCACGTCCACGACACATGGAACGTGCCGGGCGACAAGTTGTTGACGACGTCGCTACCGCTGCTGTGTGCCCCTCATAGGAAACCTGCACCGCCGCCGGCGGCGACCTGCGGCGACACTGCCGGAGAGACGCCGCGGCACGTCTGGGCGCCCCTGGAGAAGTCGGTCGTGCTGAGTGTGATCGATCAGATACTGGTGGACACCGACGTGGCCGAGGATAGGTGTCCCCCTATGACGTCATCCTCTGAGGGTGACACTCAGAAACGTAATGAGTCATTACGTCGGCGGTGGCTTCAGCCTCCAGCGCTGCGAGCAATCGCCGGCGCCACCAACTCGTCAACCGACACAGCATCCACGTGCACAGACGACAAATCGTTCAAGTGGAAGTCGAATATTCTGCGCCGCATGCACAGAGAACAGACGGTCGTAGCAACGTCCAGTGGCACTGGCGGCACGCGATGGCTTGATGCGGCGCCCGGCGCTGTCGCCGCCACCGGAAGTTGAATTCTACTTTCCAATATATATCCAAAGTTGACGCCGGGGTTTGCAGTAAAATAAAGTAAAATTTTCGTTCGTTAATATTGGATAATTTTTTATTGCACTGCAGCACGCATAAACCCCACGTTCTGCTCTGTGATAAATGGTAAACGGAGTCGACGGCGACTGTTTCCAGCTGTTTTATTTTATTTTAGTTTATTTTAAGATGCATGTGTAACTCCGTAACAGCTTGACGCTTCAGTATACAGAGCAAGTTTGTTTTATAGATGTTTTTAAGACTGTGTTGTGATAAAGAACTGTGCGAATTGGTTCGCAGAAACGAGCAGAAAGAGGTAAAGTTTGTTAGACCGGTAACTTGTAATTAGCAATTCGTCGTGTGGATACCACTTTCATAGAACTGTGTCAGTGTATATTTCGCATTTGCTATAAGCAGTTTCCGTGCATGTGTACGGTACTATACAGGCTGCATGTATTATAAATGCTGTTGTTATTGCAATTCGTATACGGATATGTAAATGTGCAAGTTGTTGTTCACATTTCGTGATGAAACAAATGCTGTGTATTTATTTACTTTAAAGTTGTTATTCGGCAAACTGCGGTAAGTTTGTAGCTATACTGTTAAAACGAGTCTTTTGTTGTTTATTAGCCTGGCTAAGATACAGTCTGTGGTATAACGATTGGACTGAAATATATGTAATTTTATAACGTCGTGACGACGTGAGAGGTCACCACCGTCAAGATGTACATTACAGAACCACGATGCCAAGAACATCGAGGATACCAAACTCTGTGGTGAATGGTGATCACTCGTACTTCAGTTAGATTTGTATAGGCCTATTTCTTGAAATGACAAAATTACCATAATGCTGTAACGGGTTGACTAAAAATGCCAGTCATGAATTTGACGGACCAAGTGTCCCGGCATGAAGTTGCCAGACATGAAATTGGAGGACAAGATATTATATCGTTTGAAAATAAATTACATTACAATGCAGTGTGCAATTCTTTTTCAAAGAACGGCAGAACACAAGTTACAACAGCAAAGTAAATTGTATAATATGCTTGTGAAAGTATAGTATGTTGAAATGCATAAAATATTACGAAAAAATCAACCTAAAATTACTACAGGTGAGGAATGATTAACCGAAGTCTATTAAACATAGTTTTGAAATTTTTGATCTATATATTCAGCCACTTGAAACATGTCTTGCATTTTCACGTCCGTTAATTTTATGTTTGCCAATTTCATGCCCGGACACTTGGTCCGTCAATTTCACGTCCGTCAAATTCATGCATGTACATTTTGATGATCCGTCATTTTCATGCCCGTCATTTTCAGCGCCTCCGCTGTAACTAATTCTCTCACTAAATAGTGCGTTTGTTTTTAATTTAGAGGGAGAGCGAACAACGGAAATATCTGGCGACCTCACTGGTGTTAAGTCAAAATAAGTCTGTTACGAAATATTGTGTGAATTCAGTTCCCTTTTGCGAATATTCCATTGATCAAGCACGCTTTTGTACATTCCGCTAACAACGTGGCATATCGCGCGTGGAGTGTATGCGAAGAAGCATCGAGTGTTATTGTGGTCGAGAAAAGAGAAGACACTCTCGAGAGGTCAAGTTGTTTTTGTACACGTTGTCCGGCCTGTTCGGTGCGTCTTTATCCTGCACGTGTGTGCACCGCGTACACCCATAGCCATGCAATGCAATGCACAGTTTTTGTTCTCACGCTATATTATACAAATCGTCCAACTGTTTTCCGGCTGTCTGTTTCGCACGTGCTGTGTATAGTTTCCTGAATGTTTTTATCGTGTAGCTGCAATGCTTGTTGCGGCCGCCTGCGACGAATTTTCACGTCTTTTGTTGAAGAGGTCGTGCATATGGCTGCAATCTCGTAGATGTACACGTTTTGTTAGTAGACTTTGAATAATAAGTTTACTTACGTGAAAGTGTCGACTGAACGTGCGGTGTGCTCGTCTGTTGTGTGATGCTAAAGGCGCGTACAGAGGGACATAACTGAACTGAACTGACACGATTTGGTTTTTGACAAACTGACCAATAAGCAAGCAGAGCGAGCTCATTGATCATTGGTTGACGCGTGCCTGAGTGTAGTCACGTGGCCTCCGACGCCGTTAGACGGTGCTAACTGTAATGCATTACTGGGTGCCCATTGTTCAGTTTGTCAAAAACTGAAATGTGTCAGTTAGATCAGTTCAGTTACGCCGCTCTGTACGCGCCTTAAGTCTAAATTCCACTTACTTTGACTTGTTGCGGATTTGTTGTGCAACGTTCTGTACAACAAGTCGAAGTAGGCCAGTGGAAGTGGAGTTTGGGCCTTAAGCTGTTGTCATACGTGTTTGTCTGTGATTGTGATGTGATGCTTATCGTTAGAACCTACGATGACTAAGTCGTCGTCGTCGTCTATAGCGCTACAATCCACTAGGCCATACAATATAATAATAACACTTATTATCATTATCATTATATTATATTGTTATTATTTCTCAATCTTGCCTTGTAACAGATAACATCTCATCGACGATCGTCCTATAGAGATCAAAGGCATTAGCTGCTGCTGAAGCTGAACGTTTTGTGTTCAGTTATTTCTCGATGCTTTTTGCACTTTGTTGTTAATGTTGATGGCGTGCCGAACGAATGCCTGTTAGGTCTGTTTTTGTGTCTCGCATGTGTAAAATAGATGTTCATCGGCTGTGGTTATTTTACCTGTGATTATTTCTTTGCCATCACGCACAAAAAGCTTGCCTGCAATTCCTAGTCCTCAGCCACCCGAAATTCCAGAAAGAGTGGTAATGTCGAAAGGGGTCAGCTATATGTGGGCCCTGATTCTCTCCGCCGTTTTATGCTTACCTCTTCGATCACTTTTGAGTTTTGCAAAAGAAGGAAACGTGTCCGATACGCAAGCAGTTAGCAGCGATGTGTCTCGTATATTCTATTTGCTGAACGTTTTTCGATTATTTTGCACGCGTTGGGCTTTATATATTTTACGCAAAGCGAAATATGAAATCTGGAAATTGTAGATGTTGAATGATTTGGCTCACAATGTTATATGTTTTTTATTTTATTTTATTTTAATATGTAATAAACACTTGCGACAAAAGCGCAAGAACAATAACATAGGAAAACAGTAAAGAAAAACTACAGAAATGAAAGAAAAAAAATGAAAGAAAAAAAACTGGAAACATTACTAAGGAAAACAAAAGAAATACAGAAAATACATGATAAACAAGACTATAAATAAACACACTATGTTCAACGTCTGTGTCTTAACGTGAACATCTCATAATCATGCTTTACTGTGTTTTCTTTTATTGTAAAAATTTATATGCACTGTCTAGGCTTTATAATTTTAATTTGTCTGACTGTTTTGACTAAGTATTAACATAAACATGGACATAGACTATAGGCTACATTTTAAGATCGGCCTATAGTCAGACTATTCAAAGTGGCGAAGGCAGGGCTGGAAAATAGGTCCAAAAATAGGTTTTTAGGTATTTTAAAAAAACTTTAAAAACCTCAAAAGTCCAGTTTTAAGTTTTAAAGTTTTTTTTTAATTTGCTTTGAAATTTATCACTTCTCATGTTATAATTTATACTTTAATCGTGATATTTGAGTTATGACTTTAATCACTCAATATATCGTTTACTTTACTCATAAAAGAGTGTATAACACGTTTTTCTGGGTAGTATTTTGTGCACGGTGTTCATTGAACAAAAAACCTAAAAACCTAAATAACCTAAAAAAATCCTTTGAAACCTAAAAAAAACCTAAACAGAAAAATTGTCTTCAAAAACGTAGTTATTTTAAGCCCTGGGCGAGGGGTCTCAAAAATATAGTAGCGTTGAAGACTGACTATGTCGTGACTCATGATTAGGCCTATGTGGAACTTAGGCTTACAAAAACTTCCTTGTAACTAGGCTTCTGGTTCTGCTTCTTATAGTGTACAATATGTCATTGCAACTCGGCTTAGGCCTAAATGTTTTTTTTCAGGAGATGACTACGAGATTTATTACAAGTTACAACTGCAAATCTTTTTTTCCCTACGGTACCCACTCCATTGTGACGGAGACATGGCCCCATTGCTCATTTCCTTGCGTGCGCCATTGTAGTTTAGGGCCTAAGCAAACAAAAAATCTGGTCGTTTTAGAGATAAATTTTGCACATAATAAGGAGTGTTTCTTAAAGCCAAGCCTGAAGCCGAACTGTAGAAGACGGATACACCTTTTCTTCATCATTAGGCCTCTTCTCACTGTTGACTACGTCAAATATACTGTAGTGGCAGTCAACAGTAACCAATTAACCAGTAAAGATATCACCAATTATCACACCATGATAATGCAGGCCTACATATAAGTAAGTCAGCAAGTAAGTAAGTAAGTAATTATTGGCCTAAGAAGTGTAATTTAACCTTTTATAGCCACATTGTACCGCGATCTCAACTGCCAAACGAAAATGTCTAGCAAGCGCTTAAACTGTTCGAGGTTAGGCCCTAATGCCAGTTTGTCTCATTTTCAAAGTCAGACAAGCCAGAAGGCTGTTCCACAAGGTTATATATATGCTGTTATATGGTATCATGAATGATTCGTGAGATACATTGAGAGAGTGAGTGTTAGGCTACGGCAAAATAATTTAACAAAAAAATAGTTTAAGTCATAATTTAATAATAATTTAAGTCACGTAGCAAATAATCACGACAGTAAAACGGCACGTAACATTATCCTTGGCTCAGAAATACTTCTCAAATTGTGAATGATTATTTGGAAGAAAAAACACAATCCGCGCACCTCTAATCAGGAGCCGGTGAAATTCTATTTCCGGTTATGCTAAAGTAAACAATGCGATGTAATTACATGTAAGTTATTAATTATATGTGCTATTTTTTATCTATATTCGACTAATGATGTTGGAGATGATTGACAGTGGCAAAGAAGAACTGCTGGATGACGAATTTCTTTTTCTTTCGCATTTGTACTCTTCGATAACGGTCGTTTTTGGAATGGCTGTACTCTCGAAGTTCTTCTCCAACGATGTTGAGTTTGGTTTTCGAGGTTTCCTGACGTTAATTGTCGTCTTTATTGGCGAACCTCTCTGTCATTTTCTTCTTCGTGGACCGACTGGTGTTATTGTTTTCGGTCTTGGATGTTTAGCCGTTTATTCAATTCTTCCTGCTAGTCACTTGCCCGCAACAAGAAAGTCTGTACTTGTAACAGGTTTGCACTTTTTTTATGGCATATGCAGAGTTGTGTTAGGGTTTGTAATTTATTATTGAACTAATTGAATTAATTATGAAACTTAACTTTATTGCAGCAATTGCTACAATAATGTTTCTCGTTTCTTGTATTTCTTTGTTTGGGACGGTGTAAGGAGAATGCAATTCACACTGATAGTGCATTTTGAACATACTCGCTAAGAATATTAATGTGAGTGAACAGCTATTTCTGCTGGGAGATGTGATAAACATACATCAGATGCATGTGATTTATCACATGTTGTGATAAATAATTATTACAGCACACTTTGTGGTAATTTTTAGCATTGGAACATCATGTAATTTAGCTTAAAATGTTAGACTTGATGTGATGTCTTGATCGTGGAATTACCCAGGTCAGTAATAAGAAACTGGATGAAAATTTTTTCAGAAATATTACCAAATTAGTGAATGAAGTGAATTAATTAGCATGAGATAAGGTATTCTTCATATTATAGACAACACTATGTAGTTCTGAATATGCACACATTTAGTTTTGGTTTTACAAAGCTGGTTAGCCGTTATTGTCATGAACATGTGTGAATGAGTTATTTAACATTATAGTTTGCAGTTGGCACATTGTGGGTCAGGTTGTGACAGTGGTTTTGGACATGCATTGGCTCGAGAGCTGGACAGCATTGGTACTAATGTGTTTGCTGGCTGTCTGTGTGCAAGCAGCGATGGTGCCAAACAATTGTTTTCATCATGCTCTGATAGGTATGCATCACATTCTTAACTTTTAGTCATTGCATGGTTTGAAAACATTTTTAAAGCTCAACCTATTGGGTTTTAATGTTTTTTTGGTGGGGGGAGTTGAAGTTGAACCTGTTTAAAAAAGCCCAACTTGACCAACTTGATGTGCTTTGGGGTATTCTTAATTATTAGAATAAGCACTGTTAGATACTGTCTTCCTCAAATGAATATTAAAACGTAGTGCAAATTCATGAGTTTAAAAGCTAAAAACTTAACTGCAATAAAATATATCATTATTATTAAAACAAGAAAATACAAGAGAAGCCAGCTAACGCAAAGGGGAATGTGTGACAATGGTGCATGTTTGAAGGCCATGTGTGAATACAATCTAAGCTCACCAGTCCCATCAGTTGACATGAAGTATCTATAGTATGACTGTTTTATTTACACTTGCCAGAAGGCATGATCGGTCTTGTGCAGCCATATTAGCTAAAAATCACAAATTTTCTCTACCCATTCTCATTTAGTGCCCTCGCTCGGGGTGACCCCTGTGGAATTTATGGTAAAGCTTCACAGATCCAGAAAAAACTAAGAGTCTTTCAGGCAGTCGATGGTGAAGATTTGGTTATCCTAGCTTGTGCTGTTTTTGACTGATCCACCCGTGTGATGGACGAACAGACAGATGGAGATATGGACAGATGGAATTGCGATGACTAAGAGCCTAAGACGTGCTTTAGCAGTTCCTGCTTTCGCATGTAAAAATTGGAATAAGTTTGGGATGAGTTTTGGCAGCTTTTTATTGGTGTTACCAAATAAAACCCACTGGGCCTTATTGGCTGTGTGACCGGGTGCTGTTTGCTGTATGTGTTAGGTTGAAGTTGGTGCAGTTGGATGTTACAGATGAGAAACAGATTTCAGAAGCATATGACTTTATCGAGTCTTGTGTTGGAACTGAAGGTCAGTACTTACAACTATATAGGGTGTTAGACGGTTCTAATATTTTCATTGAGTGCTTACTACTTACTAGAATGTGAAGCTTAGTTTTTTTCTGCTGTCAATCTTTTTTTATTTTTGACACATCAAGTTTTTATTATTAGAGACAAACATCTAAGATCATAGTGTGTGAATATTGGGTGTTCAAAAAGTTACATTATTAAATTATTATGTATTGTTCTGTTGAAGCTATTAACAATATCTCTAATGTGAAAGTTTTTACATAGCCTGGTTGCAAAGTTTGTGATTTATATTGTCCATTGTGGCATGTTACAGTGAAAAGTTTTTTGTTTTGTGTTTTTGTTCATACAGGTCTATGGGGCATTGTTAACAATGCCGGGGTCTGCTATTTAGCCGAGTTGGAGATGACTTCGGAGAAGTTGTTTCGTAAAATTCTTGATATTAATCTGCTTAGTATGGTCAATGTAACAAAGACATTTCTGCCTTTAATACGTCTGGCAAAGGGCCGTATTGTGAACGTCAGCAGCATTGCAGGTTCTTTACACTGTACTGTGTCTGTAGGCTTATGTTTTTCTGGCAATTTCTTGTAACTTCATAGATATTATTTTAATGGCTGTGGTCGTTCAATGTTGTGCCTTAAGCACTCACTCACTCACTCGGAATTGAATGCTAATGCAATTACTTGGGCGTCTGGAATTATATTAGCCTTATAAAAATGCTGCTGCAGCTGTCTCCTAAGGTTTTGTTGAAGATTGGCAGTTTATTGTAGGATGCACATTTGCAGATAAATCGGAAGAATGGTAATTAAAATAGTTGCATGTTCTATGTTATGTCGATAATATTTTGTAAGAAATTTTTGTAGATCAATGTCAGAATGTGTCACATTTTGATTAAAAAACACTCAGATTACAGTCAGATGGAATTTATTAACGGAAACAAACAATAATTACATTTCGGTTGTTAGAAATGTTTGTTTTATTTATTATAATAATGATAATTTGTACTTTGTTTTTTTTACTTTAGTTCTTCAACTGATTTTCTGTTATTAAC